>Ga0255784_10001758_pt1 | contig 17355 bp, 17 predicted proteins | sample 101ome_14_FD_179982 | JGI IMG/M metagenome (GOLD analysis project Ga0255784, IMG submission 179982) | Coastal salt marsh microbial communities from the Groves Creek Marsh, Skidaway Island, Georgia - 101403AT metaG (version 2) | ecosystem: Environmental > Aquatic > Marine > Intertidal zone >...
TGGTCTTCTTCGGTATCTTGCGCAAATCCTTTAAAGACTTGTTGAGGCTTCTCTTTGCTTAAGAGTGCGACACCATAGTGGCCTTTTTGGCCCCAGTATTCAACGTGATAACCAAGTTCCTCGACCATTTCTAGAGGAAATTCACTGTCTTGAACTTTAGTCTCTTGGAGGCCTATCACATCTGGAGCAATAGTATCTCTAACATGCTCTAATTGATGCGGCCTTGCTCTAATACTATTAATATTGAAAGAACAAATCTTCATAATTAACCATAAATAGAATTAAGCTGTTGTGATTGAATAGCGTATTCAGCAGTAATTTTTGAAGCCTCATTTAGCAAGAGATCATTTTCGATATCAATTACTTCATCAAGATCTTTGCGGTACTCCAAAAGATCTTCATAACTCTCAAATATTTGAAGCTCTAAGCTTTTTCTTCTGGCATTTTCTAGTCCCAAATACTTTGCTTCCCTGGCTTCTTTTTCTAGCTTTCTTTTTTTAATATTTAAGCTTAAAAATTTAATATCTTGTTCATCTTCAAGCGTTTTTCTAAATGATGAAATATAGGTTAAGTTCGGATCCGCTGCCTCTCGTTGGTTAAATGAAATTTTGATGGCTTCTAAAGCTTCATCATCAATTCCATATTTTTTATGTCTGATGGGTCTTATTACATCCCATGGCAGTGCCGTTTCAAGCGCCTCTTCACCAAAATCATCTCGACTGGTATAGGTTGGTAAAAATATATCAGGCACAATACCTTTCCTTTGTGTGCTTTCACCAGAAACTCTGTAGAATTTTGATTCGGTGATTTTGATTTGCCCTGCAGATAAAGAATCTAGTTTTTGCACGGTTCCTTTACCAAAAGTTTGATCACCAATAATAATTCCCCTCTCATAATCTTGGATCGCTCCAGCAAGAATTTCAGACGCAGAAGCTGAATATCTATCAACTAATACAGCTAGGGGCTTTTTCCAAGCCTGGATTGCTCTTCCATCACCCCAAGGTCTTACATACCCTGTGCTTTCTTTTACCTGAACAGTTGCGCCTGCTGCAACAAACAGTCCTGTTAACCTATTTGCCTCATAAAGAGAGCCTCCAGAATTTCCTCTGAGATCCAGCAAGAGGGCATCCACATTCTGCTCATTGAATTCAGCAAGTATCTTTTCAATGTCCTTAGAGCTTGATCTAAAATCAGGATCTCGGTTTCTCCACCCATTAAAATCAACATAAAATGCTGGTAAATTAATGATGCCTAGCTTAATCTCCCGATCATCTATGGGAGCGGTAATTATTTTTGATTGGGCTGCTTGCTCCTCAAGTTTTACTTCCTCCCTCTCCAGGATTACAAATTTATGTTCTCCTCCTAGCAAGTCTTTCGAGGCAAGCTCTAACTCTAGTTGCGAACCTGATGGCCCTCGAATAAGTTGAACTACCTCATCTATTCTCCATCCGATTACATCCACAGGCTCTTCTTCTTCAATTTGCCTTACTGAAATTATCAAATCTTCTTGCTCGATTTTGCCTGATTTTTCTGCAGGACCTCCCTTAATAAGTTTGACTATTTGGGGATAGTCATCTTCAGTTCCCAATAAAGCACCTATACCTTCCAACTTTAAGCTCATTTGCATATCAAAGTCTTCAGCAGATTTTGGTGAAAGATAAGAAGAGTGAGGATCAAAAAGATTAGTAATACTATTGATGGCAATGGAGTAGACATCTTCTTCATTTCTTTGAGAGATACTTCTCAGTCGTCTTTTATATCTTTTAATTAGGTTTTCTTGATGATCAACATTTTCTTTGCTGAGCATTAAAGACAGAAGATCATTTTTTGCAATGGCAGTCCATTTTTCATGGAGCTGAGAAATATTATCAACCCATTCATTATCATCAGGAAAAACATCAATTAGCTCGTCTCCAGTAAAATCGAAACTCCCATTTTGGATCACAGATATTTGATGTTGAGTTGCTATTTCAAGTTTTAGAAAATAGTTATTTATAATCTTGTATCCAATAGATAAGTCAAAACTAGTATCAATAATGTTTTGCGCTTCAAATTCAGATACCTCTGCTCGAGTAAAGTAAATTTTATTAGGATCCAGTCTGTCTAGAAGTTTGGATACATATTGGGTATCAAGTTCCTTGATATTTTTCTTTTGATAGAAATGTTCCTTTGAGATCTTGCTAACTATCTCATCCGTAAGAGAAATCTTTTCATTGGTTAACTCTATGGGCTCAAATTTTGTCTCAGCGTATAGTCCGCCAAATAGAAGCGCAAAGGAAAGTAAGCTAATTTTTTTTGTAATGCTCAATTTATACCTATAATTATTTAGTGAAGAACTTAAACAAAGTTGATTTTTATTTTGATTGCTCAAGTCCATGGACTTACTTAGCGTTCAGAGAAATTATAGCAATTTCAGTGCGCAAAAATCTATCTATTGCTTGGCATCCAGTATTAGTTGGCGGAGTATTTAATGCAGTCAACCAAGATGTATATGAATTTAGAAAGAATCCCAATCCTCTTAAAGCAAAATATGCGAACTCTGATCTTCAACTCTGGGCACAAGTAAGAAACATAACTTTTAATTGGCCTTCCATTTTTCCCGTGAATTCAGTTAAGGCAATGCGTGGATGTATATTCGCTGCATCTAAGGGAGTACTTCCTGCTTTTGCAGAGGAAGTATTTGCAGCTTATTGGACACATCAAAAGGATATTTCCTCATTGGAGACTATTATAGAATTGGGTGTAAAAGTAGGCTTACCTGGGTCTGAATTAGAAATATATATTGCCTCAGAGGAGGCAAAGGCAGCGCTCAAGCAGAATACTCAAAGGTTAATTGAAAGAGGTGGTTTTGGATCTCCAACCTATTTTCTTGAAGATACTATGTTCTTTGGGAATGATAGGATGGACTTACTTGAAAAGTTGATAGATTCAACTAATTAAATTGCAGAAGGGCGGCTTCTTCTCGTAACTGCTCTGGAGAGCCAAATAACTGCCTATTAAAACCAATTCGTTTAAACCAAAAGTGTAATCCAAGTAAATCTGTAAAACCCATGCCTCCATGCACCTCAATGGCAGTTTTTGAGATCATTTTGCCTACTTCCGAAGTGTGAGATTTAGCATGCGATGCCATTATTTTTCCCTCAGTAGTATTTTCTGCATAAAGATGCGCAGCATGCCAAACCAAGCTGTAACAAGGTTCTAATTCAGCTGCCATATCTGCACACATGTGCTTAACCGCTTGAAATGTCCCAATAGCCCTTCCAAATTGTTTTCTTTCTTGAGCATAGGCTACCGCTTTATCAATCATGTTTTGAGAGGCACCAATGGTATCTGCTGCCAGCACTATTCTTCCGGCATCTAACACGCCTTTAATAATATCTTTTGACTGAGAAGATTCTTCAAGAATATCTATGCTCGAGTTTTCAAAAATTAATTCTGCTACGGTTCTGGTTTTATCAATAGTAGTGAGTTTATTGATAGTTACATTGTTATTGGCTATTTCAACTATTCCCAATAAACCTTTTTCATCTGCAAGGAGAACATGGCTTGGATTTTCTATATCTATTGCAAATAACACATTGCCAGAAACTGTATTATTAGCTATTTTAATTTTGGCATTATCTCTAGCGCCAGTAAAGGAACTCACACATACCCCAAAATTTAAAGAATTATCTGCAATTTTGGGTAGATAATTGTTTTTTTGCTCTTCGTTGCCTGCTTCTAATATAGCAATTGGAGCCATTACATAAGAACCAACAAATGGAGTAGGGCTTAGCCCATAACCTAAACCTTGGGATACTGAAGTTGCAAACAATAAATCAAGACCTAAACCACCATATTCCTCTGGAATCATAATTGCGTTAATACCCAGATTTACCAAGCCATGATTAATCTCTGCAGCCAAATCTTTATCTCCATCTGCTATCTTTCTGAGATTGTCCAAAGGGCATGCGTCATTTAGATACTTAATGATGTTTTCTTGAAAGAATGTTTGATCCTCTGATAAACCAAAATACATTTTTAAGCTCCTTGTAGTTTTGGTTCTTTGGGTAACCCTAAACCTCTTTCAGCAATAATATTTTTTTGAATTTGGCTTGTTCCTCCCCCAATAATCAAGCCCAAGAAATACATATAAATGAATTGCCAGCTTCCATGGCTTCTCAAGTAAGGACTGCCTTCGTACAACAAACCCATCTCACCCATAATATCGATTGCTAAACCTTCTAATTCATGTCGAAGTTCTGTGCCCACTAATTTTTGGATCATTTTTCCAATTCTGACATCTTGATTGGGGTTTAATTTTGCTGATAGCAATCTTAGTGAATGTGATTGTGATGCCATAACTTTGGCTTGGATCTTCATTACTCGGTCTCTGAAGATCGGATGCTCAAGCAAAGATGTCCCATTGATGGTTTCTGTTTTCATAAGCTCTATTAAGCTATTCAATCTACTCATGGTTGCATCTGGAGGCGCAAGTGAACCTCTCTCATGTCCTAAGGTTGCATTTGCAACAGCCCAGCCTTCACCTCTTTTGCCAACAATATTGTCTTCAGGTATTTTCACATCATTAAAAAAGACTTCATTAAAGCCAGCTTTGAGAGTCATATCTACTAAAGGTCGCACTTCTATGCCAGGCGAATCCATGGGTATGAGTAAGTAACTTATGCCTGCATGCTTTGCAGCATCAGGTTCAGTTCTTACCAAGCAAAACATCATGTGAGCATATTGGGCTGTTGAAGTCCAAATCTTTTGTCCGTTAATTACCCATTTTCCATCTATTAATTCACCTTTTGTTTGCAAAGCTGCCAGATCACTGCCCGCATTTGGTTCAGAGTATCCTTGACACCAGATCATGCTGCCTTCAAGAGTGGGCTTAATATATTGTTTTTTTTGTTCTTCTGTTCCCAATTCAAGCAGGGTTGGAACAAGCATATCGATACCTTGTCCTCCCATGGGAGATGGAATTTTATGTTTCGCAAATTGAGTTGCAATTATTCTGCTTTTAAGAATGTCAGGCTCACCACCAAAACCTCCGTATTCTTTTGGGATAGCTCTTGCGAAGTAACCATTTTCAATAAGAAGATTTTGCCATTCTGCTCTACTTATAGATTTTTTAGATCCCTCAGCAGAATTATTTACTATATTTATGTCTTTGTAATTAAGGCAAAATTCTTCAACATTTTTTTCAAAATCTAAATATTCTTTGGTATACGTTAAATCCACTTATTTTTTCCTGAGTAGATAGTTCATTCAAATAAAGTTTGCATATTTTCGTATGCATTAATGAACTCTTCTTTAAATTTCTGCACAGTTTGACCTGCAGTTATTGTATCTTCTACTAATCCTATACCTTGTCCTACCCAATAGGTAGCAAGCTGTTTAGCTCCCTCATGTCCAATTTCAGCAGCTTTATCTACGATTCTTAAGGCAGGCTCTCCGACCATAGTTTGTAAGGGCATAGGCAATGGTTCGGGTGCATCTTTAGACTCCCATGCATCTGTCCAGGCAGATCTTAATTGCCTTGAATGTTTGCCAGTCCTACTCCTAGATCTTACAGTTTGACTTGAACTTGCTTGAAGCATCTTTTCTTTTACAGTTGGAGAGGTTTCAGCTTCAGTGGTAGTTAAGAAAACTGATGCACACCAAACTCCAGAGGCCCCCATTGCCATAATCCCTGCCATCTGCTCACCGGTTGCAATGCCTCCAGCAGCCAAAATAGGTATTTCCTTAATTGGCCTTATTGCCCTTGCCACTTCAGGAACAAGCACCATGGTTGAGACACTCCCACAATGACCTCCGCCTTCAGTCCCAGACACAACTAAAATATCTACCCCTGCCTGTACTTGCCTAATAGCATGTTCTTTTGCTCCTACAAGTGCAGCAACTAAAACATTATTATCCTTTCCCATCTCTAGCATCCAAGACGGAGGAACGCCTAATGCATTTGCAATAAGCTTGATTGGATGAGAAAAGGCTACTTCCAGCATTTGTTTAGCGGTCTCATCTCGCATATTATTTCCAAAATTTGAATTTTGCTCTGTTTGTTTTCTAAGATCTTCTCCATCGAGGTCGTACTGCTTTAAAACATCTGCTCTAAAATCTCTATATTCTTGGGGTATCATTTGCGCCCAATCTGTGGGTTTTAAATCCTCATCTTTGCCTTTAAACGAGGCTGGAATTAGCACATCTACTCCATAGGGCATTCCATCAATATGGTCATCAATCCATTTAAGTTCTTGTTCTAAAATCTCAGGAGTCATGCCAACAGCACCTAGCACACCCATACCTCCCGCTTTTGAAACCTGGGCAACCACATCTTTGCAATGACTAAATGCAATCAATGGAAACTCAATACCCAGCATTTCACAAATTTTTGAATTCATATCTTTCCCTTAAAGTTTTTGATCGTGAATTACTAGGTTAATATAAATGCACATATTATGAAAATAGATGCTTCACTTATTACAAGAGACCACTTAGATGCTGGTAAGTTGGCAACTAGGTTTGAAAACGAGGGTTACGATGGAGTGTATACATTTGAGGGCCCTCATGATCCCTTCTTACCATTATCAATATCCTGTGGAACTACTTCAACTATTGATCTTATGACTTCTGTTGCTATTGGTTTTGCAAGGAATCCTATGATTTTAGCTAATTTAGGTTATGACTTGCAGCTTATGTCAAAGGGTCGATTTACCCTTGGACTGGGATCTCAAATTAAACCCCATATTGAAAAAAGATTCTCAATGCCATGGTCGAGTCCGGCGAAAAGAATGGGTGAAATGGTTGCGGCTATAAAAGCAATTTGGAATGCTTGGCAATTTCAAGAGCCACTTAATTTTAGAGGCGAATTTTATTCACATACTCTAATGACTCCTTTTTTTAATCCAGGAGAAAACCCCTTCGGGATTCCAAAAATTTTAATGGCTGCTGTTGGACCTCTGATGCTAAAAGCTGCCGCAGAAAATGCTGACGGCATTATTGTTCACCCCTTTCATTCTGCGAAATCTTTTCATGAACTAACCTTGCCTGCATTGGGGAATCGCTTCCAAGATAATAACTTTGACATTGTGATTGGACTTATTGTGGGGCTTGGAACTACTCAGGATGAGATTGACCAGGCAAAACTCTCTTGTGCATCACAAATATCCTTTTATGGCTCTACACCAGCCTACAAAGGGATGCTAGAAGTACATGGTTTTGAGGACTTGCACTTAGAGCTTAATCGTTTATCCAAACAGGGTGAATGGATAAAAATGAGAGAGATCATTCCTGATGAAGTGCTTCAAAAATTTGCAATCATAGGCACACCTGCTGAAGTTGGTAAAGAGCTTTTGAGCAGATACGATGCAAAAATTGCTAGAGTGCAGCCAACTATTTATACAAGCCAACCTGAACTGCAAAGCGAATTTTTTAATTTCATTAAGGGCTAGATTGCTCTTTTTTAGTTGATTCTATTAATCGAGATTTTTCTTCCCATATTTTATTTACATAAGACTGGAAAAAGTTTTTATATTCCGTATCTGAGGGAAGCCTGGCAAGTATTTCTTTGGGTAGCTCATAGGCTTTTGCAATAACCTTTACATCGTTCATATCTCCGCAAGCAAAATTCCACGCAGATGTTTTATTAGTTTTATAAATAATCGTGAAGTCGAGCAAATGAGAGACTTTGGGCATTCCGCTTAATGCAATATTCAAAGCCCCAATCTTAGGTTTAAGCAAATAAAAGTAGGGAGAGGATTGTGTTGCATGCTTTTCAGGCGTGTATCTAGTGCCTTCAGCAAAACTAAAAGCGACAGATGGATTTCTTGCAAATCTTTTAGCAGCTTTTTGTGCAGCAATCATATCTAATTTTCTCAGCTCAGGGTTCTTTTTTAAGCTTTTCATTGAATGTCTTTTTAAGAAGGGCATATCAACGGTTTTATGAACAAGATATAAAATGGGTATCCACTTAAGCTCATCTTTCATAAAGAATTTTAAGAGCGGAACTTTTCTATGCCCTGCAAAAAGTAAAATAAAAATATCACCCCAAGAAAGGTGATTGCTCATCCCTAAATACCAATTACTTGTTCCCAAATTTTCTGGTAATTCAAATTCCCATTTTGGTCTATGTATTACTTGGATAGAGAGTTTAAGAGTTGCAACAATCAATGATCCAATTTCATTAGAAAGCTTGCCAATGCTCTTTTTTATAGATTGCAAAGGAATTAATCTTGGGATATTAGCTAGGGTCAAAACGATTACACCCAAAGTAAGCACTAGAGCAATCATTGTGACCGTAATTAACCCCTTGAATTGCTTAATCAGCCAAGTCATTTTTTGCTTCATCCCATATCTTATTGAGCGCATTTAAATCCATTTGCGACATATCAAGATCTCTGGCTTTTATAATTTTTTCCATAGCTGCAAACCTCTTTAAAAACTTTGCATTGGCTTGTGCTATGACATTTTCAGGATTAACTTTTAATTTGTTACAGAAATTTATCAATGAAAAAAAGGTATCTCCAATTTCTTCAGTAATTTGTTGATGGCTACCATTACGAAATGCTTCTTTGATCTCATCCAATTCTTCTTGAATTTTATCAATGATTTGTTCTGGCGCATCCCAATCAAATGATTTGTTTGTTGCATTCTTTTGAATTTCTATGCTCTTTAATAACGGTGGCAGGCTATCTGCAGCATCGATAGTTGCTTGAGTAGGATCACCGTTTTTTTCTTCTTTTTTAATTTTGTTCCACAAAGCTGTTTGCTCTTCAGCGGTTTTAGGGTATTCATCATCACCAAATACATAGGGATGTCTTCGGATTAACTTTGCATTTAGTGCCTGAATTACATCTTCTATCGTGAAAGATTTATCTTCCGAAGCAATTTGAGAGTGGAAGATAACTTGTAAGAGTAAGTCTCCTAACTCTTCTTTGATGTTATTAGAATTTCCTGAAAGAATTGCAGACTGGAGCTCATAAGCCTCTTCAATTGCATGGTGGGCTAGGGATTCATGAGTTTGCTCAATGTCCCAAGGACAACCAACTTCCTTATCACGAAGCGATGCCATAGTTTTTAGCAAAGCTTCAAAATCTGACATCTAGAATCCGCTTATGTCGGCGTACCTATTTTGATGAAAATCAACTGAGCCAAAAATTTGTTCAGCTACACGAGCTCTCTTTAAATACAAACCAATATCGTACTCATCTGTAACTCCTATGCCCCCATGCATTTGCACAGATTCATTGCTAACTTCATGCAAAGTTTCTCCGACTTGGAATTTTGCCAAACTTGCTAACCTTCCAAGATCATTGCTATTTGAATCTGCGGCAAACATAGCTGCAAGAATAGTTGATTTTGAAAGCTCTATTTCACAAAACATTTTAGCTGCTCTGTGTTGCAGCGCTTGGAAAGAGCCTATCAATACCCCAAATTGTTTTCTCTCTTTTAGATAGCTATTAGTAATTTCAAAAGCTTCTTCAGTCATGCCTAGCATTTCTGCAGCAATTGCTATTCTTCCATGATCGAGAATACTTTCTACAGCACCGGATGCTGCTCCTTCCTCTCCAAGTAGTGAGTCAGTTGAAACTTCTAAGTTATCAAATTCAAGTGCAGCATAGTTTCTAGAATCAGCCAATGAAAGCGATGATATCTCTAAACCAGGCGTATTTGATGGAATAATAAATGCTGTAAGACCTTCTATATCACCTTCATTGCCGCTAGTTCTTGCGATAAGAATAATATGAGATGCGCTGGCCCCATCAATAACAAATATCTTTTTACCATTAATAATATATTTGTCTCCATCTTTTTTTGCGCTTGTGGTGATTGCGTTCGGATTATGGTGTGGCTTTTCATCAATGGCTAAAGCTGTCGTTATGCTTCCATCTAAGATCCCACTAAATAAATCTTTCTTCTGCTGATCAGAGCCTAGTGCGTTAATAGTGGATACTCCAAGTACTCCAGTAGCAAATAAGGGCGAGGGTGTGAGGGTTTTACCAAGTTCTTGTAATACAACACAAAGCCCAGACACACCAAATTCTGACCCTCCATACTCTTCTGGTATAAGAATGCTTGACCACCCTAGCTCAACCATTTCCATCCAAATATCTTGGCTCCATTTTTGTTGGTCATTAGCATCTCTTAATTTTCGAAAATGCTCAACTGGAGTTTTATCTCTTGCAAACTGTTGAGCAGTATCTTTAAGAAATTGCTGTTCTTCCGTTAATACTAATTTCATTTTTTTCCTTAAACAGGGAGCCCTAGGACTCTTTTAGCGATTACATTGAGTTGAATTTCTGAAGTACCTCCTTCAATGGAGTTTGCCTTAGTTCTTAGCCATGCTCTGGTTTTTGAGAGCTCACTTTCAGTAAAGCCTTCTCCTTCCCAGCCTAGACCTTGAATTCCCAATGCAGCAACAATAAGTTCGAATCTATTTTTGTTGTGTTCGGTACCATAGTATTTAAAGATTGAGGAGGTTGCAGAGGCTTTACCTCCTTCATCCCCAGCACGTTGCAGAGTGAGTCCAAAGGCTTGTTCTTTCATTTTATGTGCTGCAACCTTTCCTCTGAAATAGCCATCTGAAATCTTGCCTTCTTTTTCTCCAATATAGTTTTTAGCAATTTTCACTATGCCACCCATACCAGAGCTACCAGGAACGTCTGCACTTCCCCCTAAACCAAAGCTAGAAATAAAATTTCTTTCATGTTGAAGAAGAGCTTTAGCAATGGTCCAGCCTTTATTTTCTTCACCTACAATATTTTCTTTGGGCACTTTTACATTATCAAAAAAGGTTTCACAGAAGGGTGACTTACCACTTATGAGAGTTATTGGTTTTGTTGAAACTCCACTATCGGCCATATCTATTAACAGAAAACTTATGCCATCATGCTTTGGCTCTTTTGGACCAGTCCTTACTAAGGCAAAAATCCAATCAGCTTGATCTGCATAAGAGGTCCAAACCTTTTGACCATTTACTAAGTAGTGATCTCCATAATCTTCTGCCTTTGTTGCTAAGGATGCTAAATCAGAACCTGAGCCAGGTTCTGAGTAACCTTGGCACCATCTAATCTCTCCCTTAAGAATTTTAGGAATAAAGTTAAGTTTTTGCTCTTCGCTACCATATTCTAATAAAACAGGTATAAGCATCCAGATACCAAAGCTATTTAATGCAGGTCTGGCACCTATGGCAAATAATTCTTGGTTCAAGATTTTAATTTGCTCTCTATCAAGACCGCCGCCGCCATATTCCTTGGGAACATCTGGGCCAGTCCAACCTTTTTCACCCATTCGATCCAACCAAAGTTTAGATTCTGGATTTTTATAAACAGCATTCCTTCCACCCCATACGACCTCATCTTCCGGCATAGGGGTTTTCATAGATGGAGGACAATTTTCTTCCAACCACTCTTTCACTTCTTGTCTAAATGATTCAAGTTGACTCATTTTATTTCCTTTTAATTTTGAGCTATGTATTATAAAGCTTAGGTTTTTACATTTCACCTAAAGGAAGGAATTTATGAAAGCGTATCAAGTACCATCACCTGGGCTACCTCTAGAACTAAATGAAATGGAGACACCTAAGCCTTCTGGAACAGAAGTATTGGTTAGAACTATAGCATGCGGTCTTTGTCATTCTGATGTTCATATTCATGAGGGAGCATTTGATTTAGGAAACGGTAACAAATTAGAGCTACCTCTTCCTTCGCCTTATACATTAGGCCATGAGATTTTCGGTGAAGTTGTTGAATGTGGAGAAGATGCAAACAATGTAACAGTTGGCGAACAAGTCATTGTTTATCCATGGATAGGTTGTGGTGCTTGTTCAATTTGTAATTCAGGTGATGAGCATCTTTGTAATGCAGGACAGACCATAGGGGTTTTGAAGACAGGAGGGTTTTCTGATCATGTAGTTGTACCTCACAGTAAATACTTATTTAAACCAACTAATGTTCCTGCTCATTTAGCAGGAAGTTATGCATGTTCAGGATTAACTGCTTACAGCGCACTTAAAAAGGGCGCCCCATATCATAATAATTCCATGATAATTGTAGGAGCAGGAGGTGTTGGCATGATGGGAATTCAGATTGCTAAGGCTGCCTATGATATCAATCCTATTGTCGTCGATGTAGATCAAGCCAAACTAGATGCTGCTCTTGAACAAGGTGCTTCAGCTGCTATCAATCCAACCCATGAAGATGCACTGATGAAAATTTTTGAGCTAACAGGAGGGGAGGCTTCAGCAGCCATCGATTTTGTAGGCTCTGAGCAGTCCGTAGCTTTTGGTATCAATACATTAGCAAAAGGCGGTAAATATATTATTGTTGGACTCTTTGGCGGTGAGCTTAAAGTTCCTTTACCCATGATCCCAATCATGGAGAGAAAAATTTTAGGATCTTATGTAGGGAGCCCTCAGGATATGAAAGAGCTAATGGAATTAGTAAATGCTGGAAAAGTTGATCCCATCCCAGTTGAACAGCGACCCATCAGCGAAGTAAATGCTGCCCTTGCAGACCTTAAAGACGGTAAAGTGCTTGGAAGGCTTAGTCTAATACACGATTAAGTAAAAGTTCTTCAGCAACATTTTCTATTTTTTCATGCATGACTAGATCAGCATGCTGGTCATAAGGCGTGGTTTGTAAATTGCAAATAATTAATCTGCCCCCATTTTCTAATGCAATTTTTGGCAGACCCGCAACAGGTTGGACCACCAAAGACGAACCCAGTACGATCATTAAACTTGAGTGAACTGCTGAGGCTACTGCTTTTTCCATAGTTACAGGGTTCATCGGTTGACCAAATGAAATTGTGGCAACTTTCACAAGCCCATCGCAAGCATCACAATTTGGTATGGGGGCATTTGCTTTAAAAGCTTCATGAAACTTTTCAAGACTAAACATCTTTTCACAATCTAAACAGTTTGCCTTGAGCGCAGTTCCATGGATTTCAATCATCTGATCATTGGAAACACCTGATTTTTGGTGAAGGCCATCAATATTTTGCGTAATCAGAATGTTCTTTGAATTCATGTTTAGAATCTTTTTAACAAGCGTATGACCCTTGTTAAAACTTATAGATTTTAATTTCTCAGTTAAAGCAATATTGTTCTTCCAAGATTCTTTTCTCTTTGCTGATGATGAAAGAAATTCATCAAAGTAAATAGGTTGATTTGTTTTCCAGAACCCATTATCTCCCCTGAAATCAGGTATTCCAGATGCAGTACTGATGCCTGCGCCTGTTAATATTGTAATAGAGTCTGCTTCTTTTATTTTGTGTATGAAAGCTTCTATTTTCATAATTAATTTTAATTAAATATATAATTAGCGAATGTTTAAGAACATTGGGTTAGTTATCAAGGGAAACTTAAGCCTTAAAAATAGCAGGGTTATTGAGGAATTGGTAGGCTTGATCAAAACAAAATCTAGAAATGTTTATTTAGAAAATTCTTCAACATCCTCATCCATCAAGGGAGTGGAGCTGATTTCTCAGGAACTCTTCGGGAAGAAATCAGAACTTATAATAGTCCTAGGAGGAGATGGAACTTTTTTAAGAGCAGCCAAGAAATACTATAAAAATAGTAAACCATTCATTGGTGTGAATCTGGGAAGAGTTGGATTTTTGACAGATATATCTTTAAGAAATCTCAAGAAGGATATTTCCGACGTATTAGATAAAAAGAAATTTACTGAAGAGAAAAGAGATCTAATTCAGGCTAATTTCGGCAATTCAAAAGAAGTTGCTTTAAATGAAGTGGTTATTCATTCAGGTTCTTATGCTCAACTTATGCGCTATAAATTAAGCATTGATAATACGTTTATCTATGAGCAAAGATCGGATGGGCTAATTGTGGCAACAAGTACGGGATCTACTGCGTATGCATTATCTGCAGGTGGGCCAATCATTCATCCTGATTTAAAAATATTTAACATTATTCCAATGTTTTCACAAAGCTTATCTTCAAGACCGCTAATTTGTTCAAACACCGCTTCCATTGAAGTAGAAATTATTTCTGGACCTAGAGCTCAAGGTTTTGTATCTCTGGATGGCCAAGAGGATCTTCCATTAGCATTTGGCAAAACTATTGAAATAAAGAAATTATCCAGAACATTAAAAATAATTCGACCAATCAATAATGATTTTTTCTCAGCATGCAGAGAAAAATTAGGTTGGAGTATTGATATAAACCATAAAAAATAATTTTTTTGTCTAATTTAATTCCACTAATAATCATTTTTATAGCGAGTTTATTTTTTTTACTAGCTTCCTTTGGCATTAATTATTATCAATATCTTTATTTTTTATCACCCTTAGAAAATCAACTCTATTTTTCTTCATTTGAGGAGACTTATCTTGTTAAGGGTGAGTACTGGCGAATCTTTACTCCTGCGCTCATGCATTTTTCTCTAACCCACTTACTTTTTAATTGTTTATGGGTTTATGTAGTTGGATTAGAGATTCAAAAAGTGCAAGGAAAACTGGCTCTGTTGTTAATCATTTTTATTTCAGGAATCATTGCAAATTTTTCTGAATATTTTCTCTATGAATCTATTAGATTTGGAGGATTAAGTGGAGTTGTTTATGGATTATTTGGATATTGTTTTGCCAAAGAAATAATCTTAAAACAGCATCATTTTGGTTTCCCTCCCTCCTTATATACTTTTATATTTATTTGGCTTCTTGTAGGCTATACAGACATTCTTTACTATTTAGGTTTTGGAATGATTGCCAATGGCGCTCACCTAGGAGGATTATTATCTGGAGCACTAATAGGTATAATTCCCTCAAAAAAATGATTATAGGGCTTTTAAAAATTGAGCAAAATTAAAAAAGCTATTCTTCCAGTAGCAGGCTTTGGTACAAGGTTTTTACCAGCTACTAAATCTATCCCTAAGGAGATGATGCCTATAGTGGATACACCTTTAGTCGAATATGCTGTGAGAGAAGCTATAACTGCTGGCGTCACCGAAATTATCTTTATTACCTCGCCAACAAAAAAGGCAATAGAAGCTCACTTTAGCGCCAATACCGGACTTGAAGAGTTATTAATAAATTCTAATAAAAGTCAATTTCTTCCCAAAGTCTTTCCTAAAGAATTTGAAAATATTACTTTTCAATATGTCATGCAATACACTCAAAGTGGATTGGGGCACGCAGTGCTGCAAGCAAAAGACTCTATTGAAGATGATGAATTTTTTCTAATATTGCTTGCAGATGATTTAATTCTAAATTCTCCAAACGTCTGTCAACAACTTGTAAACGCTCATAATCAGACTGGTGGCAGCATATTAGCTCTCAATGAAGTTTCTGATGAAGAGACAAAAAAATATGGAGTAATCTCATTTAAAGATATTGCAGATCCTGGCAGTAGATTTTTGCAACTAGAATCTATTGTTGAAAAGCCTCAGTCAAATCCTCCATCAAATGTTGCAGTGACTGGGCGCTACCTTTTAAATGGCAATATATTTAATTACCTTGAGAACATTAAAGAGGGAGCTCAGGGAGAGCTGCAGCTAACAGATGCTATTAATCTTTCTATGCAAAATGAGAATTTCTATGGCATCCAATATGAAGGCATTAAATTTGATTGTGGATCCAAAGAAGGCTTTATTAAAGCAAATTTACACGTTGCCAGAGAGCAAAAGATCGTTTATGAATAATGGATTATGCTCTCTTTATTGAGGATTTTCCCTCCTGAAGTAGCTCACTTCATAGCCCTGAAATCATTAAATATTCTTTATTGGCTTGGCATTCTTAAGTTTATTTATAGACCTGTTAAAGGAGCCTCAACAGTGACAATTGGATCACTGACTTTTCCAAATAGATTAGGAATAGCTGCAGGATTGGATAAAAATGGTGATTACTTTAATGCGCTCGGATCCTTAGGATTTGGTTTTATTGAAGTTGGGACAATTACTCCTAGACCACAGTATGGAAACCCAAAGCCCAGAATTTGGAGGATACCTTCTAATAACTCAATCATTAATTCATTAGGATTTAATAATAAAGGAGTAGAGCATCTTGTAAGAAACCTTAAGAAGAGAAAGTTTAAAGGAGTCCTTGGTATTAATATTGGGGCAAATAAAGACTCTGATAAGCAACAGAGAATAGAAGATTATATATTTTGTTTCAGAAAGGTTGCCCGCTATGCTGATTACATCACTGTTAATATATCTTCTCCAAATACTCCTGGCTTGAGAGATTTTCATCAAGAAGAAGATTTCAAGATTCTTATTACTAAAATTGCCTCCATCAGAGATGAATTAAAATTTTTAAATCCCATCTTTGTAAAACTTTCGCCAGATGAAGATCAGCAAACTATTTCTAAATTAGTTGATATTGCAAGAGCATCAAAATTTGATGGCTTTATTGCTACAAATACAACTATTTCCAGAGACATGATATCCAGTGAAAAGTTTAGAACTTTACCAGGCGGTTTATCAGGAGAGCTTATTAAAAATAAATCCAATAAGGTCATTGAGAAATTAGCTGCTCTTGATTCAGGGTCAATTATCGGGGTTGGCGGAGTTGCTTCCAAAGAAGATTTTGATGAAAAGATAAATTTAGGCTCATCATTAGTTCAAGTTTATACGGGATTTATTTATAAAGGACCCAAGATTATCTCTGAGATCTTTGGATAATTGAGTTGAATATTTTCATCATTTCTATTGTCTTGATATTTCTTATTGGCAGCATTAGTCTTGCCATGCCCTCTAAGCAAACAAAAGAGTTGGCTGCATTTAGGCTACTTGCTGCAAAAAGCGGCTTCAGAATAGAAACTCTCTCATTAAAAAAGAGATTTAAAAATTTTACTCAAGGCCTCGAAATATATACCTTTAAAAATAGTTCTGCATTTAAGCAAGGACACTTTATTTTTGATGATTCAGAATGGAATTTGTATGATCCTATTTCACTAAAAAAAGATCCAAACTTTGAAAATCTAAAAAAATTAATTAATAAATTTCCTAAACCTATACTTGAAATTATTTTTTTTGAGTCCAATATAGCTTTTCTTTGGAAAGAGAAAAAAGATTTAGAGATGTTAGAACACATAAAATCAATTTGTAATTAAGATGCCTCGCTCATTAGTCATAGTTGAATCTCCCGCAAAAGCAAAAACGATTTCTAAATATTTAGGCTCAGATTATGTCGTTAAATCAAGCGTTGGCCACATAAGGGACCTGCCAAAAAAAGGGAAGTCGGCCAAAGAAAAAATTACATTACCCAAGGGTCTATCTCCTGAAGAGAAAGCTATTCAGAAGAAGATTAATGATAGAAAGCGTTTAGTGAGGAGAATGGGAATTGACCCAGATAATTCTTGGGCAGCAACATACGAAGTAATTCCTGAAAAGGAAAAAGTTATAAAAGAGCTTAAAT
>Ga0255784_10001760_pt1 | contig 17347 bp, 10 predicted proteins | sample 101ome_14_FD_179982 | JGI IMG/M metagenome (GOLD analysis project Ga0255784, IMG submission 179982) | Coastal salt marsh microbial communities from the Groves Creek Marsh, Skidaway Island, Georgia - 101403AT metaG (version 2) | ecosystem: Environmental > Aquatic > Marine > Intertidal zone >...
GCATTTCTGATTTTATCATATGGATTATTAATAGACCTTTTATCAAATAACGACAAATCGTCTGCAGACGACGCGTTATTTTTTATATCACATCCTAAATAACATGCTTCTCTTTCATCGTTTGAAAATTTGGCATCACACATGTTTTTACATTCGGTTAAAGCTTCATCTGCAAATTTTACATTTTTCTCGGCCGCTTTTTGGTATATAAACGGATTTGCCTGTTGATTGGCGTGTTCCATTGGATCCGGTCTTTGTTGCATATTTTCTATATATTTTTCATTTTTCTTATTATATAATAATCCTTGTTTGGTAGTCATTTAATATAAATTTATAATATATTTTAATTACTATTGAAATTAAAATATATTATAATTACTATTGAAATTAAAATATATTAGTTATGGCAATTGTTTTATTTTGCATGATGTAGCCGAACTATTAGTTTATTCTTTGTTACTTGACATCATTTTTATCATTAAATAGATTAAAGCAATCGTAGTGATCCCAATAGCACCATATTGTATTTGTAACGCCCCTACACTTTTCATAAATTCATCACGAGATGTATCAAATGAGTTAATGTCATCTGCGATTTTCTTACTTTTCTCTGCCAATTCATTATACTTATTTACTTTGTCACTTAATTTAATGGCTTCTAAATTTTTTAAGTATGTAATTGTGCTTGTATCTTGTGTGTTTGCGTTGCGCTGTTTTTCTTTTAATTCTTTAATTTCTCTTTCAAATGTAATTTTTTGTATATATAAATCTTGAAGATCACTGTCTTGAAATTTAATACATTTGCTGTCACCTAAAACAGATGAACTGATTGGATCAATATTACCAACTGGGTAAGGAACATCTTTTTCAAATATAGGGGCGGTTTTAGGACAAGAAGGGTGAAAATTTATATGATTGGGTTTAAAAGTGTTGTCTCCGGCGCTATTTTTATATTTGTAGTAATCTCCGTCTAAATTTTTATAATAAATGTTACCGTATTTATCTTTTACATTTGTAGCCTTTCCCTTAAATTTTTTTTTATTTTTGTCTTCAAGGGCTTCTATCTTACTTTCCAATGTTGATAAATCATTGATTTTGGTAGCTAAATTATCGCGGTCGGTACTATCAAATCCTTCTATTATAGGCTTAAATCGTCGGGTTTTAAAATGTTGTTTATTAATTAAAAATACATTTCCTTGGTTTAAGTTATGATTGCTATGTTTTATTTCATCTGTATTGGCATTAGTAACAATACTAGCAATATTATTTAATACATTTTTAATGGGAATCATATAAATACAATATAGAAGTTTATTTTTTCAATAACTTAAATATATAATAACCCATAAATCCCATTCCTAAAATATAGTAAACTAAACTTATTGTATGTCTTGTATTTTCTTCATAAATATCTTTTTTTAATTGTGTGCCTGCCAAATGCTTTGATGCGTTTTCTTTTAGTTTTTTTCTATAATCTTCAGATATGTCTAATTTATCTTTAATGACACTATCCAAAGAAACTTGGTTTTGATTTATATCACCTATTATACTTGCGATCTCTTTTAATATATCGTTTTTAAACTTTTTAATGTTTTTTTCATTGTCTTCAATATCGCTTTTTTTTTCCGATACTATAGAATTGCTGTAATTACATATTAATACTTCTCTTGTATTATTTAATGCCGTTTTATCTGATTTATCTATGGAACTACTCATAATATATTATTTTATATAATACATATAATAAAAATATAAGTATTATAATAATTCTTTGATTTATTGTAGTGGTTGATTTATTAATATCATGGTTTGTTTTATTGTGTGCAAATTCTGTAAAATTTAGTAGTGATTGAGGTTGGACTGGAACGAGTGATTTCACATAATTCACCTGGTCGCAATCCAATAGCTTGGGCCACTGGATCAAAACGGTCTATTTCAGGCAACTCCTTATCTTTTGTGATATTATATTTATTGTAAATGTCTGTTTTTTCATTATCACTTAATACCTTATGTGGAGGGACCATTACATGATTTAAAATATTAAATAAGTATTGCTTCATATGATAAATATTAACAAAATGCCCATCGGTTTCATATATCATTTTCATTAAATGAATTAATGTATCATTCGGTTTATGCTTTGTAAATATAATGAGTTCATCGTCTTTACCTAAAATGTTTTCAGTGCTAAATATATCATCTACATAATCATATACATGCGATTTTCCCAATTTTTTTTCAATATAGTATTTAATATAGATTTTCTTACCATTATTTTTATGTTTTAAAAGCATGTCCAATTGATTATTTGATCGCATTGATTGTATTTCATTAATACTAAAATCATTCCATTCATCGACATCGTAATCCCGTGTTTTTAATAACTCAAGGATAATTTTCCTTGATTTATAAATATTTGATATAGTTAAACTGTTTTCTTTAATTGTAGTCATATCTAAAATATATAGATATTTATTTATATATTTTAATAAATCAATTTTATATTATTATACAACACAACACAATACAACACAATGACTCGATTTACAAATCTACTTTTATTCCTTTTTTACCACCGCTATCTTCGTCATCGCTATTTTGCGGTTCATCTTTATCCACTTCATTTAGTGAAGGAGCTGACAATATTTCAAGGTCGTCATTTCCCACATCACTTTCATTTATAATTGTTATTTTTTCTTTTTTAGCGGTGTCTTCATCGTCGTCGTCTTCGTATTCTTCCATATCTAAAGATGGAGATGGTGCATTCATAATATTTTGTGGCACTTCATCATCATCATATATTGCTGGTTTTCTTTTAAAATCACCATCTGTGTTTTGATAATTTTGTGGAAGCCATGCGGGTGAAACATTGGATTTATCTGTAGAAGTCGAGAATCGCGGTTGTGCGTTAGGGTCATTTGGGTCCCAATCTGGAGAGGTGGCCACATATCCTTCTGGTTTGTAATATCCGGGTGAACCTTCTGATTTTTCAGTTGATATTGAGAATCGAGGCTGTGCGTTAGGATCATTTGGACTCCAATTTGGAGAGGTTGCTACATACTCACTTTTAGGTGATGTGTTATTTGGAGACCAGTCATCTGCCCAAGGGTCTTTTTCATCGGTATTTTCACCAGTAGACATCATATCGGCGGTTGGAAATACATAACCAGGATCACCTGGTTGCAATTTATAGTTAAATCCTAAATCACCATCCATTCCTTGTGCTTCCAAATCACTGGGTTGAAACATATTAAGATTTGTTTGTATAGGAGGAGATGGTTCGGTTTCCATTAAACTAATGTTTTTCATTTTCTTGTTTTTCAATATATTACTTTTATTTTCCTTTGCTATCTCTTCCAAATCATTAAACTTTGTTAGTCTTACAATATTATCGCTTTCTTTTAATGATGTTAACATATCTACATTGTCTTCGGTAATAATTCTCATTTGAATATTCATCGCCTGTAATTCTTGCATCAATAATTTAAATGCGTATGGCACTCTAACCACACTAAAATCTTTTCCAAACTTACTAACATTTTTTATATTAATATCGCTATTAATGTCCGTTACAAATTTCACTGGACCATCTACAAACGGACTTATAAACAAATTATTGCGTTCGTTATAAATAGCAATGGTTCCACTATGATTACAAATAGCCATGTAAAATTCATCACCGCGAACCATCATTGATTCATTTAAAAAGTAATTTAAACCATGTGCAATAATACAATCTCGGTCCATCTCCCCTACTCGTAATCCCCCGTTGTTTGCTCTACCTTGAACAGTTTGTCGTGTTAATAATGTTCTAGGACCGGTCGCACGATAATTAATTTTATCTTTGGGCATGTGTTTTAATCGTAGATAATAAGTGGGACCAAAGTATATCTCGGTTTCTAGCTGCTCTCCAGTCATACCATTGTATAGTATTTCATTTCCAGTAGAATGAAAACCAGCATCGACCAATGATTTTCCAAATAATTCATGTTTAGGTCCTTGTTGTGTAAAAGCCGTACAATTACCAAATCCACCATATATCGCGGCTGTTTTTGAAGTAATGGTTTCTACCAAATGTCCAATTGTCATACGACTAGGCATAGCATGAGGATTTACGATTATGTCCGGTCGAATACCATCTGCTGTGGTAGGCATGTCTTTTTCATCAAGGATAATTCCAATGGTTCCTTTTTGGCCCGCGCGACTGCAAAATTTGTCTCCTATCGCAGGAATACGCTCCCCTCTAATTCTAACTTTAGCTATTCTTTTTCCTTCTTCTCCCGATGTAATAAATGACTTGTCTACATATCCTACTTGCCCTTTTTTAGGAACAACCGATTCGTCTTTATAAGTAACTTCATCGGTGCTGCCACTCATCAATTGTGTTTTACCAATCATAATCGTTTTTTCAGTAACCGGCTCATTTTCACGAATTAACCCAGTTGTTTCATCTAATTTAGAATAATCATATCCTGGTTTCAAATCTACGACATTGTTTTTTTCAATATTCATAAAACGCTTATCCACCAACGAATTACCTACATTTTTCATTTCTTCATAGTCTTCATACATATTGTAATAAGTAGTTCTAAACAACCCTCGACTAAGAGAACCACCATTTACAATAACCGCATCTTCTACATTAAACCCACTATAACACATAATAGCAACAATTGCGTTTTCTCCATAAGCATGTTGCTCTTTTGTGGCATAATCTAAATATTTGCTTTTTGTTAATGGAATTTGACCATAGTTTAAAAGATACGATGTTTTATCGATTCTATTTCTAAAATTGCTATGATACAATGATACACCTTGTTTTGCTTGACCACATGAAAACGCATTTCTAGGATATGGATTGTTTTCTGGGAAAATAATTTGATTTGCCATCACACCAAGTATTAAAGATGGGTGTATTTCTTGATGAGTTACACCATTTTTAGCATATTCATCTCTAGACATAGTAGATTTTGCAATGTAACTACTTTCACATTCAATTGTATCTACATATTCTACAACCGCACTTTGTCGTTCAAGCGCAGCCGAGTTATTAACATTTACATTTTCAAACTCAGAATACTTTCCAAAACCCTTTATAATTTCTTGAAATGATATGGTGTTTTTATTGAATTTTTCAATGATTTCAGGGCGTTCATAACTTAACATATTTTCATTGTTTAGCATTGTATAAAACAACGGTCGGCATGGCCTTCCCGAATCTGTCCATATGATAATTTCGTTTCGTTTTGCATTAAATGAAATACTTGTATAAATGTTGATAACATTGTTGCGTTTCATTAATTTTAACTTTTTCAAGATGTCAAGAGGGAGAGATGTTGCCCCGATCCATGCTCCATTTACGAATATTTTAGTAAATACGGACAATTCTTTATATGAGCATTCTTCCAATAATTTCATACCCATTTCCCTAACCAATTTAATATATGGTTTTCCACTGGTTCCACTTGTAATAATGGTTGAAGTAGATAAATGTTTATGTAAACCAACATTGCCTCCATCTGGTGAGTGGAGTGGACATAAATACCCCCATTGTGTAGCATGAAGTAATCGTGGTGCCACAATTTTAGCCCCATCTGCCGCAATTGGTAGATTAGTTTTTCTTAATTGACATAACGCAGAGAAAAAAGACAGACGATTTAAATCTTGCACCAATCCCAATCGTTTGGTATGTTCTTCTGCTCCCCAATTTCCTTTGAAACCTTTTCTAAACCCTTCCTCTACAGTGCGTTTTGAAAACATTTCATTTTCGTTGTTTAAAATAAGGTTTTTAAAATCCATACCATGATATGTTTTTCCATTTTTAGATTCATAGAAAAATTTACTATCGATGTAATAATAGATTTCCTTTAATTGCTTTGTATAATATTCTTGAAATAATTGAGATATTAATGTTCCTGCTATTTCTATTCTTTTATAACCATAACTATCCCGGTCAGTTGGTAATTCGTTTTTGTTGACAACCAATAGCAATTTTTTAACAATGTATCCTAAATAAAACGCCTTGCTTTTAAAGTTAAGTTCTCCAATATGTGGAATAAAATAAGAAGAAAGCACATCTAACGCATGACTAACCGTTTTGTGTTTCATTAATTCGGCAATAAACTTCAAGGCTTGTGTTTGCGTAAATATAATTCCGGCATCATGGACGCATGGTCGAAAATATTCTATTAAATAATCATACTTATTTAAATCCAATAAACAAGTTTGGATAATTTCTTTGTCTGATATGACACCTAATGCTCTCATAACAATAAATAATGGAACCGGTTTCCTAACATTGGGTATATTTACAACAATTTGTTGATTGGAAGAAGTAACTTGGGGTGCGACCATTCTAACTGATAATGTTCGTATTGGTTTGGAATAATCTTCTGATACGGATCGTATTTCTGCTGCGTGGCTATATGTATCATTAAAACTATCCTTTACATATAATATATTATCCGCTCTTCCTTCTTGCGTCATTATTACCTTTTCTTTGCCATCAATAATAAAATATCCACCGATGTCATTTCTACATTCACCTAAATTAAAACGAGCCTCGGGTTCCAAGCCCTTTAAAAAACATAAGTTAGACTGCATCATTATTGGAAATCTACCCAAATATATTTTTTCCAAAGTAATGGTTTCTTCATGCACATCGTATTTTAATGGTATACCCGCATGTTTATCTGTTTTATCGCGTTTTGTTTCATTTCCCGAATTATTATCAATTAAAATTGTAATATCAATATCTACATCATAATGTATAGTAAACGCATAACTCATATTTCGAATGCGTGCTTCATTTGGATACATGTAATGCTGTCGTTCTTTATTTTCGTCTTTATCATATATGATTGGTTTGCCATAGTAGATTTTATCCGCATTTTTACCGCCAAAATATATCTCCGCCTTATGTTTAAAGATTTTGTGCTTTTCATCTTTTGTTCTGTAAAATTTCATAGGGTTTTGGTTTTTAAATACATTTTTAATACCGCTGTCAAAAAATCTATTATATGAATCTAAATGATGACTCGTTAGGAAATTCGGATTTTCCTTAAACATTTTATCTATGATTTTCCATGATATAGAATCCATACTTATATATTATCTATAATGAATTTTTTAGATTATTATTTTAAAGTTTATTATTGATGAAAATGTAAATTACATTTTGTATTTTACATTTTATTTGTTTTATACATTTTATTTGTTTTTATTTATTTATTGTCTTTATTGTGTTGAAAAGGGAGAGATGTTGTTGAATGTGTAAAAAATCAGGAGCAATTATTTAAGCATTAAAAACACCATTCCAATCAATACAAACATACCAACAATTGGTAATAAAACCAATAACCATGATACGGATGTAAATCCCTTTGTACATAATAAGTTAAGTAACCAAGTCCATAACATAATATACAGAATTTTAACTGCGAAAAACGCTAAATTATGGCATGGCGATTTAACTACCATATTTCCAATTCTATATACTGAATTATCTTGGCAATTTTGAAGCAACATGGCAATAACAGAAGCCAATGATATTGCTAAATATACCTGTGCTGGCGTGCATAATTTATTTAACATGCGTAAAATATCCATTATAATAGTACACTAGATAATTATGATGGGTATAAATTAAGGATGCGTGTAAAATAAGGACGGGTTTGAAACTTTAACTAGATTCCGCAGCAGCTGTTGACTCTGTTGCAACGGCCGAAATAGCAGACGATAAAGACTTGGCGTGCATACTACCTATATCAATTTGCTTTGGATATTCAACCATGCTTTTTGTTACAGCTGGATGAACAGTTGGATTCGCAGATGCTACGGCATCACCCCCGGTAATCGCTGAAATCATATTTTTACCACTATTAATAATAGTATTGTTCATTAATGGAATATCACCGAGACCTAATTCATCCCACATACTTCCTCCTTTTTGTCCTCCCGAATAAGGATAAGGCACATTTGAATTTAAATTAGTATATTCTGGATGTTGATAGTCTTGGGGATTTAATGGCACACCAGTTACTTTTTGACCCATCAAATTACCAGCACATCCACCTTTCATTTTCAACATTTTACGATGCTTTTTGTTTTGATGATGTTTTTTGTTTTTATGACGCTTATTGCTTTTTGTATGTTTTACCGTTTTTGCGCGATGGTGTTTACTTTTCGGCTTTTTATGTTGTGTTTTTCGGCGCTTTTTAATTGTTTGATTACGCTTAAATGTTTTCACTTTTTTATACTTGTTAAAATGAACGCGCTTGGTGTGGTTGCGTTTATTTCTACGGTTGCCTTTTGTGCTTTTTCTCAATATTGATTTGACCATTATATATAAAAATATATAAAAATCATTTATAAAATAATTATTTATTGGAAATGGTTGTTTTAAATAACTATACTATATTATAACTATACTATACTATATTATAACTATACTATAACTACAAATATTCATTAATAGATATCAATATGGGTTAACATATGTCTTCTACAGCAAATCTTATTTAAATGCAGCTCATCCATTACCTCTCCTTCAGGCGTTTTCTTAATATTATTTTTCGTCATATAAATTACATCGTCTTTATCCATACCCAATGCCGTTTTTTTTTCATTGACTCGTTGACAGTAATATAGATATTTGTCTGCCAACACTTTTCCGCATGTGAAACACTTAATAGGTATAATCATTATTTGTTAATATATAATAATATTAATAAATAATTTTAAATCAATTTATTGTTTAATAATCAATCATTTACAGTTTGTAGCGTTTATTTAAATAGTAGTATTCATCGTATTTCATATTTGATTTATCGGCTTTAAACATTGGACCGCTTTTATCACCTTCTATACATTCTTCTCCATTTTTATTTTTAGCCCATACGCAGCATTTTGCTACATTACATGAATATCGCTTTCCATGACCACTACCTAAATCACTACAAACCTTTTCTAAATCTTCTTCATCGCACAAACTATCAAATTTATTTGTCATTCCTTCATAAATAATTTCTATTGTATCCACTGATTTTTCTTTATCTTCGTCATCGCCTTTATCGCCGTTTATATTTTTAAATGAAAATCCATACAATGATAATGTCAATAATAATATAATAATTAAAGCAACTCCAACAACTATCTCTCCCCATTTTGCTTTTATTGAATTAATAATTTCTCCTAAAATGTTTGCCATATATGATAATATCATATTTTTATTACAGTTATTCCTTGATTAAAGCCATGCCTTTACTTGTTTTTGTTTTTCTATGAACTATCTTGTTTTTTGTAATGTTATTATGACACGATTTACATATTGGTATTAAGTTAGAGGAGTGGTTTTTATGAAACCATTTGTCTTTGAATCGCCCTTTTTTATTTGCATATTCCTGTGGATTTAAATGATGTATATCATCTGCCATATTTTCACAATCCATCATACCACATTGATTTTTTATGATATTAGAATTGTATTTGCTTTTATTTTTTGTTAAAATATTATTGTTTTTGTTTGATATGCGTATAGTATATGCTAAATCTATAAAATCATCGGGCATATTTAAAGATTTACATACTTCCAATCCATACATGCCCTCACCAGAACCCTTCTCCAATTTTCTTTTATAAACCAACACATCATTTGATTTATCATATTGAACCGACATATGATACATAATTAAATTTCTACTTAATAAATCTTGAATTACAGGGATTTTTATTAATTCATGAAAATGAGTGGCAAAAATAAAAGAAGATTTTTTATTACACAAGTAATTAACACCACTAGCAAACAAAGACACAGCAGAGTCAATTTCTGTTCCGGAACATAATTCATCACCCAACACCAAACTATTTTCACAACAATTTGATAAAATGGTTCTTAATTCACACATTTCTACCGCAAATGTGCTTAACCCTTTAAAAATGTTATCATTTCCTAGTATTCTAGTAAATATAGAAGTATATGGGTAGTAAGTAAGTTCGCTACAAGGAACAAACATACCCGCTTGAGCTAAAATAATTGATATTCCAATTGATTTAATTAAACTAGACTTACCAACGGCATTGGTTCCATACAGCAAAATGCCATTTTTATCAGTGGTCAACGACACATCATTGGGAACATACGCTTCTTCTTTATTAATGTGTTCAATCAGCGCGTGTCGCATATTTTTTGCTTTAAAATAGGACACATCTTCATACTGATTTTCAATTACTGGTCGACAATAATTGTTTTTGTCTGCTAAATATGATTTTGTAAATACAATATCTACATTAGAAACATTTGTAATAATATTTGTAAATTCCGCATAGTAAGTTTTTAATGTGTTGTTAAACCTATTAAAATAAATTTTCATTAAGTCTTTTAAATTGCTGACATCCTGCATCATACTAATGTATAATTGATTTAGCAAAGGACTGGTTATTTTTTTGTTTCCAGATGTTCCGGTCGAGTATTTAAAATTATGTAAATCCAATTCAAATGTTACTTTTTTTCCATCATAATCCGAATTAAAAGACAGCAACAAGTTTTTTTCCTTTCCTTTCGGTGCATATTTTAGTAAATACTCTTCAATGCTTTTTTTTAATTTTTCACACCGTTTTGATGTTAGCTGCATATATATTTCATATTTTTCAGTGGAATGAGTTCGCACTGGATCTTTTATTAATCCAGTTAAAAACTGTTGTATAGTATCCAACTGTTGTTTATGTTCTATGTATTTTTTTTCACAAAGATCTAAATCTTCATACAATCCCCTATTAAATATATTGACCACCGTTTTCGGGTCTTCATTACAGTTATCAATAATTAATGTTTCTTCAAACAATGAAATTAATGTGTTTATAGACGGAATGATATCTTCGCCGTTTGTTTTGTTGTGTATATAATTATAAATATCTTCATCTTTTAATAACCGATCACATGTTTTACGAAACGATACTATGGAATAATAAATCAAAACTAATTCACTAGGTTTCATAATATTTAAAATGATTTTACGGTATATTTTTTCAATGTCATGAATATTGATTAAATTTTTCCTAGTGTCATCAATAAAATTGGGAGAGATGTTGTTTAAATCGATAATATGTTCTATTATTTGATACTCATTATTTAAGTAGGCGATATTTGTAGATGGATGAAGTATGATGTCTTTCATTTTTCGCCGACCCATCGCGGTTTTACACCGATTCATCATATTCAATACAGATGAATACTTATTATTAGTAGATTGTTCCGTATTAATTATATTTAGTTGCTTTAAACAATGAGTAGCCAAATACACGCTATCGGTTGATTTTTCATATACAGGTTCGCTAATACATTTTAGCAATTGTTTATTATGCTGTGTTATAAAATTAAGTAAAAAGCAGTATGCATAGGTGCTGTGAATAAACACATCCATTTGAGTATTTTTCATAAAAAAGTTGTAATCAGGAATGTTAAATACATTTTCAAATATCGCTTTTTGAAACGGTTCGTTTTCACAGTTTCTTGCTTGTTTGTTTAATTCGCCTTGTTCTAAAAGAGAAATCATATGGATTTTATCGGAATTTAAATCAATGAAATTAACTATATCGTCTATTTTATGTTGTTTTTCATAATTGTGAATAAATATGGTTTCGCTTGGATTGTAAATGGAAATTATTCTATCCAATTCGTCAAAAGCAGTAGAATTATGAATGTTATTGTTTTCATATCGAAATTCAAATAGTTTCGATTTTCCCGTGAAATTATCAATCAATGCTACACCGCAATGGAAATATGGAAATTTATTAAATGCGTCTTTATCATATTTTTCAATCCAAACCACGCAACAATAATTAGATATTCTGCGATTACTAGAATCAATATTTGTGCTGGGAGAGAAAATTCCTTTTTCCCTGCGCAACCTAACCTTGCGTTTTTTTACAATTTCTTCACCATACTCTTCCCATACCACTACAGTATATCCTTCATCTAACAATTTAGGCACATATTTCTGCAGTGGCTTACAAGTAGTAAACCCAGTCATTTCAAGTGGTTGATTGTTGTATTTTCCTTTTTTTACAACTCGACATTCTAATATGCGCGAATATTCAAGCAATTGATTAGCAGTAATACCATCCTTTTTAATACCATATACTTCAAAAAAACTACCACATTGCCATAGTAAAAACATTTTCTCTCCAAATTTATTTTTATATTCTTTATACTTTTGAAAATATTCACCCATCATTGAAGAATCTTCTTCATCGGAATTAGATGTTGTTTTCGTTGTTGCTTTAGCAGGTGCCTTTGCCCTCGATTTTGACATGTGTTGTAATATATTTATTTGTTTCAAACCTTTAAATGGTTTGCTTTGAATTATTTGTCCAAATAATTATGCAGCAAGGTGTCTACATTTTTATTGTAAATGTCTCCTGCTAGAAATGAATTTTCATATATACTTCTAATAATTGTTTCAGGGGCAGTAGATCCTATTTTAATTAAATTGTGTTTTCTTAAGTAATCTTTGATTTTACTTAATGGTCGCTTTTTCAATGTATTTGAATCTTTTAATATTTTTTTGCGTGTTTTTTGATTTTTAATTAAAACACCAACTTTTCCATTTTTTTTACCAAGATGTATAAATCGCTTGGTGGTGGTTGAAATTTGTTTCATTTTTTTAAGCGTTTTACCTCGTTTTGGTTTAAATCCGACTTGGTTGGGTATACGGTCGCCTGCAACTTGTTGTTTTAATTGATTTAATTTTTCCTTTCTTTCGGCAAATGTATCCGTATTTATTTTAATGTCATCATCCATTATGATAGGTGGAGCAGATTGTATAGTGGTGCGGGCATGCGAGTCTGTTGGTTTTTTTAATGTTTTATTGTATATTGAAAACAGTGGTTTTTTGCCATTTTTTAAAATACCATAAGGCGGATCCGGTTTTTGCTGCATAATGGATTGTTGTATAGAAGTGGGTGATATAGTCTGTTGTTGTATAGAGACTGGCTGTAATTGTGGTGGATTGTCGGGTAAAATATAAGCAGTAGGTGTTGGCGATGGCTGTGGAACGGTCGGTTGACTCGGTGTTTGAATGGTGTTAATGTTTATTAATGGCGGTTGTAAAGTTGTGGAAGGTTTAATTGCTGGTGGTTGTGTGGAAGTATATGGGTTTGAAATTAGAGGTGTTTGATTTGTTTGTGAAATGGATTGTTCTATTCTAGATTGCCTTTCCATTTTTCTTGCCAATTTTAATTCCCTTTTTTTCTGCTTTTTTGATTTATGTTTGTTTGACAATTGATGTAAATAATCTAAACTTTTATCTAATTCATTGGCATCTACATCACCCATTTGTTTCATTTCTTGTTGTAGCCGTTTTCTTTCTTCTTGTTTTCTTTTTTTATGGGTTTTAATTTTCTCAAGTAGTCCTTTCTTTAATTCATTGTTTTGCTTTTTATGCAAATCGTCTCTGATTCTTCGTTCTTTTCTCTCCCTTTTCTTTAATGTTTTTGATCCGTTAATCTTTAAAAAAGCCGGATTCACTGATATTTTTTTAGTATCCATTAAAGTATTATTTAATTATTACAATAAAATAATAATTAAATCTAAACTAATATACGCAAATACAATTTATTATAATCAATGTGATAAATGACAGATTTTAATAAACCTCGTTAAATATACATGTTTTCCATAAAATGTCTGGAATTTTCTCCACGCGATTTTACCTCTCCATTTTTTAAATACAATTTAAATCCGTTTTCCATGTCTTTAATAGTTATTTTTCTTTTGTCTGCTTCTGGCAAGCAAAACACACGCCTGCTATGCGATATTTTCACTTTTGACAATAAAGTTTCCATATCTCTCCCAAAATATTTAAAATAAGCTAGGTTTTTTTCAAACCATGATGATGAAATTTTCTTTATTTCCCATCCACAATCTTTTACTTTTTTATTGAAAATAAGCTGCAACTCTTTTGAATTATAATCATCAATCTTAAACCGCCATATAAATCGCGAATCCAACCCTTGATTATAAGAAAAAAAACATTTATTTAAATCTTCTTCATATCCGGCAATAATCACCATTAATTCATGCTTATGATTACTTAATGCTTCACATAAAGTATCTATACATTCTTTGGCAAATGAGTCTTTTTGTTCTTTATTACCCAAAGCATATGCTTCGTCAATAAACAATACGCCTCCAATCGCACTTTTTATCATTTCCTTTGTTTTCAATGCGGTTTGCCCTAAATATCCCGCAATTAAATCGGCTCTTGTTACCTTTTTAAACACATTATTTTTCAATATACCCAACTTAGAATAAATCGCACCAATAATATGTGCTGTTTCAGTTTTACCAGTTCCAGGTGGTCCATATATTACAGTATGCATAAATTCATTGTTTACATTTTGATTATCACGCACATGTAATTTTTGTATAAAATATATGATTTGGTCTAAAATGTTTTCTTTTAACGCATGCATTCCTATCATTTCATTTAAACGCACCAAATCGGGTTTAATTAAATGAATCACTTCCATATCAATATTGTATTCAACTTCGGGAGACAACGGATATTTTTCAGTTAATTGTATTAAATCTCCAATGTTGTTTAATGTTACATCAATATTTACTTTCTTTTTTTCAATATAAATTTGCTTTGGAATAGGTGTATTTAATAGTTCGGCTGGAATGTCAGTTAGTAAGTCGGATGGTGAGTTAGTGTTTTTATAAACATGCTTTTTAAAAAAAAGATTATCATATGATTGGTCAATATCCAATATAGCACGAGATATGTTTTTCGCTTTTTTATAATGAAATTTATTAGAACGGTTATTTGTATTTAAATAATCCGAAAAATGTTTTTTTTGATATACTTTTTTGTTATTCATACTTATGTTACTGTTATTAGTTTTATTATCTTTGTCTTTTAACATAAGACGATTGTAAGATTGGTCAATGTTTAAGGATTTTGTAGATGCGAATTTTAATATTCCATCAAACTCGTCGCATAACTCATCTATTAATTGTTCAATCGTTTTTTCAACCGGTGGATGCAATTGGTTGGTTTTAAAATTAAAAATGTTTTTTGAATTGTCAAATAAATTATGAAAATTGTTGGATATGTCTATAATGTCCTTATTAATATTGTTGTTTTTTGTATGTATGTGTGATTTATTTGGCGATTTACTATTATTGTTATTCATATATATAACGATATAGAATAATAAGCACAAATTAAATAATTAAAATAAAATTGAGTTGTAATTATTCATACAATTGTTATGATAAATGCGTATAGATTCAAATACAAATACAAATACAAATACAAATACAATCAACAACATGAGCGTAAAGTTTAACGATATGGATGAGTGCAATGAAATGAATTGGAATGTAATTGGAAGTTATTTTAAAAACGATCATTTGGGAAAGTTGGTAAGACATCAATTAGAATCATATAATCATTTTATAGATGAAGACTTGGTCAATACCATTAATATGTTTAACCCTGTTGTGATCCGTTCGGAAAACGACAAAGATATTTCAACTGGTTTGTATAAATTGGAGATTACTGTTAATTTTACGAATTTTCAGATGTATCGACCTGAAATACATGAAAACAATGGTGCTACAAAAATCATGTTTCCACAAGAAGCCAGACTGCGAAACTTCACATATGCTTCTACCTTAACTTTGGATTTAAATATCGAAATTAAGGTAAGGTATGGTGAAAACTTGCAACAGGTGGAAACACATTTTAAAAAGTTACCGAAAATCCACATTGGAAAAATGCCCATTATGTTGAAATCTAAAATATGCGTATTAAATCAATACAAACATTTACATACCGATCAACTCGGTGAATGCCGTTTCGATCCGGGTGGTTACTTTATCATCAGCGGTTCAGAAAAAACTGTTTTAGCACAAGAGCGCGCTTGTGAAAATAAGGTGATGTGTTTCAACACCCAGAAAAATAATAATAAATGGTCTTGGGTGGCCGAAATAAAATCAATACCAAAAGACAAATGCATTTCCCCAAAGCAAATCAATATGATGATCAGTTCAAAAAGTAATGGGAATGGTCATACAATCTATATACAAATACCCCGAATTAAGCAACCGATTCCACTGTTTATATTGTTTAGGGCACTGGGTATTTCGTCTGATAAGGAAATATGTAAATATATTCTATTAAACATTGAAGAAGGGCATAAAAGCAACATAATATATGCCTTAAAAGCATCAGTTATGGAAGCCAGCACATATATGTCAAAAGAAGATTGTATTAAATATATAGTCAATTATGCGATGTTTACTCCTATCAATATGGAAAAAGAGCAAGGATACAAAATGAAGTATGACTTCACAATAAATGTGTTGGAAAATGATTTATTTCCTCATTGTGATACTTTTAAGCAAAAGGTGTATTTTCTGGGATATATGGCCAATAAATTGCTGCAAACTTCATTAGGTTGGCGATTGCCTAGTGACAGAGATTCATATCAAAACAAGCGTCTTGATTTACCTGGTGTGCTGTTGAACAATTTATTTAGAAATTATTTCAATAAATTGGTGAAAGACATGACAAAGCAAGTCATTCGCGAAATAAACAATGGCTCCTGGAAATCTACCTTTAATTACAATAATATAATTAACAGCACAAATGTGTATAAGATAATCAAATCAACTACAATTGAAAATGGTATTAAAAGAGCATTGGCGACTGGTGATTTTGGTATCAAAAATACAAATTCCAATAAAAGTGGTGTGGCTCAGGTATTGAGTCGATTGACATATATATCATCACTAAGTCATTTACGCAGGATCAATACCCCCATCGACAAAAGTGGCAAATTGATTCCTCCTAGAAAATTACACAATACACAATGGGGGTTTATTTGCTTAGCAGAAAGTCCGGAAGGTGCTGGTGTAGGGGTTGTGAAAAATCTGGGTTATATGACGCATATTACCACTCGCTCCAATATTGATACAATCTATAATATTTTAACGGATAAATATGTGCCAATTGAAACATTATCACCTGGTGATTTATATGGACAAGTTAAACTGATTGTAAACGGTAATTGGATTGGTATAATTGAACACGACAAAGTATTAGATACATATGAGTATTTAAAACAGTGTAAATACAGTGGTAAAATAAACATATTTACTAGTGTTGTGTTTAATTATAAAGACAAGGAAATCATTATCTGCAATGATGCTGGTCGATTAACTCGTCCGGTGTATAAAATACGAAATGGAGAAACATTAATCACCGATGAGTTATATACAAACATTAAAAACAAAACCATTGATTGGAATGATATGCTTGTAAATGGCGAACATGGTGAA
>Ga0255784_10001811_pt1 | contig 17120 bp, 10 predicted proteins | sample 101ome_14_FD_179982 | JGI IMG/M metagenome (GOLD analysis project Ga0255784, IMG submission 179982) | Coastal salt marsh microbial communities from the Groves Creek Marsh, Skidaway Island, Georgia - 101403AT metaG (version 2) | ecosystem: Environmental > Aquatic > Marine > Intertidal zone >...
AACATAATCAGCGCTCCACGTGTGTGTGTGTGTGTGTGCGCGATGAAACGACGAATCGGATCGCGACTGACTGGGGGGGGATGTGGACACCCGGGTCGCACCGAACCGAGCCGTCGATCCGTGGATTTCACTGATTTCACCGTTCAATCGCTCGTAATCAATCCTGGAAAATACCCGATCGATTCGATTTTCAGTTTCAATCCCCCCCACGACTCGCGACTCGCGACTCGCGATTCGGGCCGGGGCGGGGCGGGGGACGACAAACGACGCCGACGCGACCGGGTGACGGAGCGGAGGCTCGGGATGTCGACGACGGTGACGCGACCGGTGACGACGCCGCCGACGGCGGCGGAAACGGCGTTGGCGTACGTCCGGGAGGTTCGGAACCGGTTCGAACGCCAACCGAGGACGTACGAGGAGTTTCTAAACGTCATGAAGGACTTCAAGAGCGGGGTGTGCGTGCTCGCCGTGCATCTCGAACGGCGCGCGAGCCGACGACGACGACGACGGCGCGGCGGGAGCGCGGAGTGGACGCGCGAGACGACGCGCGAGACGACGCGTGGACTGACGAACGCCGCGCGGGTTTTCGATCGGCGCAGATTAACCGCGGATAACGTCGTGACCCGGGTGAGACGAGTGTTTAAAGGTCACGCCGACTTGTTGGACGGTTTTCGAGCCTTTCTCCCAGAGGTGCGACGAGACGTGGGCGAAATGAAATGCGCACGATTTGGAACGACGCGCGACGATGACGACGGCGATCGATCGATCGATACGCCCCGCGCGCGGACGACATCGCTCGAGAGACGCGTTTTCGTCGTCGTCGGTACCCTCACCGACGAACGAACGAACGAACGAATGGAAGCTTTTCCCATCCCGCGCTTGAACGACGGGTGAATCGAAAACAGACAGCCGAGTCCGACCGACCGACCGACCGACCGACTGACGCCTCGTTCGACGCATCCAACAGGACATTCGCGACAAGCTCAAACCGACGTCCAATCGCGGTCGCGGTGGCGCGTCGTCCAGCGGTCGGAGCCGTCACGTCCCGGGCGGACCGGGTCGCGGACGACCCCGGGCGCGGCGGGCGACCGCGACCGACGCGGGTGCTGACGACGCCCGAGAGGACGAGGAGGCGGTGGTGCGTGTTTTTTTATTTCACTTCGTCGTCGTCCATCTGTGATTTATCGGTTCGTGAACCGTCGGTTGGGTCCATCACTCGAGGTCGTCCGTCGGTTCAAAAGTCGACCCGGCGGGCGGCTTTGCGATTTGGTGGATTTGGATTTTTTCTCACCCGCGCGTCGTCCCGGAGAGCGCATCGCGGGCGATTACGCGGGATACCCATTCGACGACGACTCGTGATTGGTCGTTTTAGGGAATCGAGCGCGCGCGTCGGCGTTCAGAAGTCCGCCTCTGCGAACGAACGTTCGACGATGAATGAGTGAGTGAGTGAGTGACGAAACGTGACACTGACCTTATCGTTTTCTCTCATTGTTGCCCTCGCCGTGATTGTAGGATCCGAAACGCGCGGCGACGTTGAACACGGGGTACGCGTTCTTGCGGAGGATTCGCGGGGCGTACGCGGACGACGAGAGGCCGTACCAGGCGTTTTTGCAGACGCTCATCAAGTTTAGGAATAAGCAGTTTTCGGCGGAAGAGGTTGTTCAAAAGTGCGCGCTGTTGTTTTACGATAAGCCGCACTTGCTCGAGGGCGAGGATGGATTGGAGACGTTTGTGCCCAAGACATGCAAGCTACCCAAACCGTCGTCTTGGTTCTCCTGGAGTCCGGCGGTGCATCATCGTTTCGGGAGCGAGAGCTTTCGGTTGTTCGTCCGCACGCTGTTGTTGTGTGAGTTCAAGTCGCGGACGAACCCGCCCGAGCCAAAAATGCGACGATGGAGACTCACTGAGGGGGATAGCAGCGAGTCGGATAGCGACGATTACTCATCATCCGAAGAGAGCGAGACGGAGAGCTCCGCCTTGCCTGAGAAGGAACCCGGGACGCTGAGAGCAGATCAGATTCCCGATTGTTGGACGGGTAAGTCGGAAGAACGTGTGTTGAGCGCGTTTGAAAAGCTCACCCTCGAGCTCAAGCCGATGGATGACGAGTATTGCTGGTCAGACACCAAGGCGGCGAGAGAGGCGAAGACGAGCAAGGAAGAGATTGAATCTCGCGGTAAGAGAGGTCGTGCGGAGGAACGAGACTACTCGAACACGCCGAGGGAATCTCCATCGCCTCCGCCTTCCTTCCAAAAGCGCCGCGCGAGCGCGAGAATCATCGCCAAGGTGAACAGAGGCATTGTGTATAATCGCTATCGCAGCTTGAACTCGCCTGATGGCATCGGCCGAGGACGCATGCGCATGACTCGATCCATGAGCACCGTAGATAACGATCTCCCGGAGAAGCCCGACCGGAAGCTCGAGTTTAAGAGAGACCCGAGCAAGATGTCGCAATTCTGCTCAGAGAGGATTGGTTTGCATTCGTTGCCAGCCAACGTCGTCGAGAAAATTATAGCTTACTACGCCGTCGAAGAGGGCGCCGCCGAGCTCAACCAAATTCGAGAGTCGCTCGTCAAATCGCTTGCGAAAGCAGCCAAGTCATACTAGCACTATGTCAAACGTAATTTCCAAGGTAGCTTATTGTCATATTTATGCTCGTTCATGAACGATAACTGTTTACCCGTGAAACGCTCGCGTTCAAGTCGCCGCGTCGAATACAACAAACGAGTCGCCTCTCGAATGACTCTTTGTTGCGCACGCTCATGCGTTAACCTTTTCAAGTACAATTACAAAAACAAACGACCAATCACGCGAGACCGCTTTAACCACACCCGCGACTTCTCCCCCCGCCGCTCGCCCCTTCTTGCTCAAATGCAACCCGCGCGCTGTTCCCTTTGAAGCCCTACGCGCGATCCATCTCCTCGCGACGTCGTCTCCCTCACCCCGGACGCCCGCGTTCACCGCTCACGACGCGCCGAACCTATGTGCATCGTCACCCTCGACGTACATTCGCGAACGTCTGACTCAGTGCCCCCCGGGGTTGACAAACTTACTCGCCTTTTTATCCGCCTCGGTGATCCCAGCCGTGGTGTACACCACGGCGCATCCGACGACGCCGATCCCGGTAAAAAACGGCCACGCCTTGGGGATCTCCCGGACGAGTCCGCTCAAGAAACCGCTGTTCGCGTACGGCATGTTTCGTCGTTCGTGTGGTTCGCCTGCGTGCGTGCGTGCGTGTTCGACGAGGGCCGTCGGTGCGCGTTCGAATGACGTTCGTTTCGGGGCGAGTCGCAAAGAAGGCGAAGACGAAGACGAAGACGAGGACGAGGACTTTGCGACGCGACGCGGAGACATTGCCGAGGGACCGTTCAGAACCGACGACGAGAATGTCGGGCGGAGATGACGCGGCGGCGTCGTACGATCACCTGGTGAAGATACTCCTCGTCGGTGATTCGGGCGTGGGAAAGTCGTCGCTGTTGATGCGATTCATCGAAGACTCGTTCGAAGAGGTGAGCCCCACGGTCGGGGTGGATTTTAAGCTCAAAATGATGACTGTCGATGGGAAACGGTTGAAACTCACGGTGTGGGACACGGCGGGGCAGGAGCGGTTTCGAACGCTGACGAGTTCGTATTACCGAGGCGCCCACGGGGTGATCTTCGTGTACGACATCGCGAACGCGGAGAGCTTTGCAAACGTGGAGGAGGTTTGGAGGAAAGAAGTGGACATGTACAGCACGATTTCAAACGGAGTGAAGATGATTGTGGGGAATAAGGTGGATAAGGAATCGTCGCGGGAGATCGCCAAAGAGGATGGGGTGCGGTTCGCCAAGGAACACGGGTGTCTATTCCTCGAGTGTTCAGCCAAGACGAGGACGCGCGTGCAAGAGGCGTTCGACGAGTTGGTTAAAGGGATTTTGGAAACGCCCGGTTTGCTCGCAGACGCCGAGGCTGGGCCCAAGGTGAACGTGCTAGGGGCGTACGACGAGGAGCGCACGAGCGGGTGCTGTTGAAATAGTGATCTTAGTAATGCAAGGTGATATTAGCAAAGACCAGAAAACGCTACTACACTTCGTTCGCTTCGCTCGAACGCAATTTTGTACACAAATCTCTAGGGCAGATGAAGACCCGAAAACCGACGCGCAACGCTTCTTAGAGCGGGGCCGCGAGGACGGCTTCGTACTTTTTGATGGTGGTCAACAGGGAGAGGTCAAAAAACTTCTCGCCGATGCTCGCCGTCAAACCGCCGATGAGACGCGGGTCAACCTGAGTCTCGACCTTGAGTGTGGACCCCGCCGGGGCGTGCCCCTTGATAGATTCCGTAACCTTCGTAACTTCCGCAGCGGAGAGTTCGTGCGCGGTGGTGATGACGCACTTGACTTCATTGCGAGACGCCATACACTGCTCTTCAAACCGAAGCGCGATGCGGTCCAACTCGGGCAAGCGCCCGTTCTCCGCCACAGCGGCAACAAAGTTAGACATGATTGGCGAAAACTTGGCGCCTTCGCAAAACTCCTTAACACCCGCCAACTTTTTGCTCTTCGCCATGGACGGATCCATGAGGAACTGCTTAAACTTCAAGTCCTTGGTCACCAAGTCGTTGAGCGCGGTGACCTCCTTTTCGACGGTAGCGAGCGAGTTCGCCTTGGTCGCGGCGACAAAGAGGGCCGTCGCGTATCTGCCGCTCGTGCCAAACTGTTGCAGTGGCGCCTGTTTTCGGCGTAACGAGAAACACGTCGCGTCAGTCGTCTCGTCTCCATCCCACGTCTCCATGCACTCGTTCATACTCTCCCTGCGGAGCTCTTGGTGTCCACTGTGGCTCGAAACCAAAACCCGCACCGCGAGCACCGTTCCCTCACCCGCGCGCCGCGACCCCCACCGCGTCGTCGTCGTCGTCGCCGCGAAGAGCGCAACAAACGCGACGAAAACTCCCGAATCCGTTTCTGGACACCCCACACGCACCTTGACATCCGCCGCTTTACCACTCTTCGCGTTCGCACCGCTCGCGAACGTCTGCGCGCGATCGCGAAAACGGGAAAACGTTCGTTCGTCAGTCAGTCAGCCGCTCGATTTTTTCGTTCGTTCGCGACCGAATCACGAACGCACGCGGTTGATTATCATTCATCTCACGCACCCTCGCACCGATCGCCCCGCGTTTCGCCGCGCGCGTCGCCAGGCTTCGAAGCATCCTCTCGAGGTTCCCCGGTCCCGTCTCGCTCTGGCGCCCGGTCGTCGCGCGTCCGTACCCGCTCGACCGCGCGTCGACCCATCGGGACCCGATGATCGGGTCTTTATCAACGAGTCACGACCCGTCGATTTTGACCCACTTGGATTTTCTAAATTGAGGCTCGTGTAGTGATCCAATACTGTGATTGTTTTTAGAAGTATATAAAGGTACAGTGTTGGTGATGTTGGTTGTTGGAATATTCGGACATTTGGTGATTTTTCGGACTCGCCGTGTAACACCATGGGGCTCGACGTCGGGCGCGACTGTGCGGTGCGGATCGGACGTTCGGGTATCGACACCGCCGAACGACGCGGACGCGCTCGAAGCGCTCGACGCCGTCCCCCCAACGGAATCGAGGGGTACGGACGGGTCGACGGGTCGCCGCTTTCACACGTCCCATTCATTCTCGATTCATTTGAGTGTGTGAAAAAGGATGTTGGGACGATCGATGACGCGCGACGTCGGTGAGACGTCGTCGACGACGACGAGTCGAACGGGAAATGAGACGTCGGACGCGATGGATGTGAATGGACGACGATGCAGACGCGGACGACGGCGGTGTGGACGACAAAGGACGACGGCAGCGTTGGCGCTCGCGAGCGCGTGCGCGTGCGCAGTGATCCACGTAGGCGAGGCTGGTGGGGCGATGTCTGCGGTGATGCGCGCGGTCGGTGGCGGCGATGACGGCACGAATGCGGCGGCGAAGACGCGAAGTAACGACGCAATGAAGGATGCGGATGACGCTTATGACGATTTAGAACGCGGCGCGGGGGACGTGGACGTGGAAGATTTCGATCCCAACGCACGCGAGAGCGAGACGGCTGCAGCGATTCGACGCGGCGAACGCGTCAAGCTTTCCAAGACTCGGATGAAGGAGATGACGCGTGGGGCGATGATGGCGATGTATGGTGGTGTGGGTGAGGATGGAGAAACGACGAACGCGTTTGACGTGCTCGCCGGAAGCGAAGAGGGTGATTATCTCATGTGGTGTCACTCGGACGAGGTCAACAGTCATGTTGCTCCAAAAATTGCGAGTTTTGGCAATGGGGTGTACTCGGACGACTCCAAGGTTATCTTTCACGGTGGATATAAAATTTGGGAGAATGGAAGCGAGTTTGAGGATTTGAGCTCGACGCACGCGTTCAATATGGAGTCTGGACGATTTGAGTGCCTCGCCAGTGCTGTGGACGACGACAAAGATGTCGAGGCAGCGCTGGGTAAGGGTAAGGGCGTGTGCCCGAAGCTTAACGGTGCGAGCACCGGTAAGCGCGATGAAGAAGTCGCCGTGATCACGGCGCAGCCCATTGTGCTTCCGGCACCTATGGCGAAGCATAATCGCCCCGAGGCAAAACTCGGGAAGCACATGTCTAAAGCGGAGCTTCCCGCGCTCGACGTGGATGATGACAGCGAACAGAGCTCTAGCAATGATGCCCCCGCGACCGCATCTGAAGAGAAACAACACGCGATGATTATCTTTGGCGGTCGTGATGAGAATGACGACCGCCTCGATACCATGTACGCGCTCGGTCTGAAGGATAAGCAGTGGAGACAGATTCACTATGAAGGCCCAGACAAGCGCGACGAGATGGTCCCGCAAGGTCCGTTTGAGATGCCGCTCATCGTGAAGAATGAGCACGCACGAGGGAAACTTTTCCCACTCGGACGTTCGGGCGCGACTGCAGTCGTCACGAAGAAGAATAAGATGGTAATTTACGGTGGTTTTGTCGTCGAAGGCCGACTCGGCTTCAACGTTGGCGAGACGCTTGTGTTGGATTTGAACAAGATGAAGTTTAGCTATCCAATGGTGAGCGGTAACTTGCCGGTGCGTCGCAATAAGCACTCCGCGGTACTCGATGACCAAGAGCGAATGTGGATCTGGGGCGGATCCGTATGGGATCACACTGGAGGTAGCTCGACGTACGCGTCCACCGCCACATATTACGCTGATTTGGGAGACACAAAGAATATTGTGTGGCATCGCGTCGAGACAAAGGGTAAGCCGCCGAGTCAACGTCGTTTCCACACCGCCATTATCATGAATGGAGGCATGTACATCATCGGTGGGGAAGACTATAGGACTCGCACGTACCTCGGTGACGTTCACAGGCTTGATCTCACAACGTTTACGTGGACGCAACCCGCCGTCATCGGTGGTATCGACGGAGGTCGAATCCGTGCATCCATGTTCCCATGGAGCATGAAGGCGCCCGAAGCCAAGGCGAGCGATGAGCACAAGAAGCATGAGGCGGCGCTTGGTAAGAGCCACCATCATCACGAGTCGGATGAGGACGAAAGCAACGAGCGTGCAGAGCACGAAGAGCACAAAAAGCATGAGAAACATGAAAAGCGCGACGAGGATGAAGGAGAAGAAGCCGCACCGGATATCTCCGAGGAGCACATCGGTACGGTGATTGACGTCTCTACGTGCGGAAACGGCGAGCAAGCTCGCGTCCGAACAGGTGAGAACCAGCCGAACATTGAGCATCTCATTTCTGTGCTCGTGGATGGTTCCACCTTAGCGTCGAACCACTCGTCCAAACATCATTCGAAGGAGCCAGAGACGGCCGCGTCGTTGGCTGCCAGCCTCGCTAAAAATGGATGGCTCGCAAATACCGCCCGTGGTGCTTCCATTTTGTCTGAATCTAGCATGGTTTGGCGCAAAGTGCCGAGCGTCGGTAACGACGAGAGCATTCCAGGTTGGGTTAGCGACAATAACGGCCGCGATAAATCTTTGCTCACGGAAACGCTCGAGGCGGACCCTGACGCTGATAAAATCGAGTCTCGATTGATTGAGGCAGTCAAGGCGAGTGCGTTAAAATTGCATGAAAAGCATCACCATGATCCCGCGGGCGAAGAGAAGAACCACGTTTCCGGCGCCGAGGAGGAGCAAAACCGTCTCGAAAAACAGCTCGAAGCGATCGGTCAAGGGCACCACCACCACGCGCACTCGACTCAAGTCGCCAAGACGGGCTCGTCCGAAGAAGAAGAAGAAGCAAAAGTAGTAGAAGAAAAGTCTTCTACGAACAAGCACTCGCACTCTTCGCACGCGGACGATGACGACGAGTCTGATTCTCACAAGCACGAGGCGCACAAATCGGGCGATGAGGAGCGCCACGAGCAAACTAACCATAGACACGCAGATGACAAGGACGATGCAGAAGAACAGTCTCAGCATCACCATCATCACTCGTCGCACAAAGACGATGAAGAGCCGGTTCACCTGTCTGGCGCGGCGAAGATGCTCCAACGCATCCAACAGCAAAACCAACCAGAAGCGAGTTTGGGAAGAACGTCTACCGTCGAGCCGGAACGATCCAGACTGTATGTGTGGACTGGTACTGCGGCTGTAACAATATTTGCAGCCGTCATACTGTACCAATCTCGCCGAAGAGATAACGAACCGAGTGGAAAGTACGAGCGCATCCCGCTCGTGCCTAGCAGTGCTTCGCTTTCGGAGACGCCCAGCGGTACTACATCGACTTGGCAAAAGGACGCGATGGCTCGTAGAGGAATGCATTACGCTTCCGACTTTGATGAAGTGTGCTAATTGTGTAATTTTTAACATCTACAGTGATCAATACAAGGTCATGTGCTTATCAAGGGCCAATTCATCAAGCTCACGCACACGTAAACAGACGTAGTCATCAACCTCGCGGAACTCATACGCTGTCAGTTCCGTATGTCGAATCGCTCGTCAACTTGACGAGCGGAGCTCCGCTCTCCTCGCTTTGCTCGTCATAATTGCCCTTCGCTAGTGCGACCAGGACAAAGCCGAGAACGACTATGGTCACGCCGTATAGCATGTTGAACACTAAAAGCGTGCCTTCGTTGTCCTTTAACAATTGCACGTGCTCGCTACGTCTTCCAGGAATGCGCAACTTGGAGTACGACACGTCCTTCCCCAAATTACCCCCATCTGCTTCATACTCCGTCTGCAAAACCCAACCCTCCGTCGGCATCTCCACGAGCGCCTCGTTCGAGCCCTGCGCGATTGAGACGTTGGTTAACGGCATCTTGACGTTCGTAAAGTCGCACGTCGCACCCGAAGTGAAGGTGCACTGCGTGAAACCAGTCGGAGCGCAACGCAGAGCAAACATATCCTCGCCATATCTGCCCTCCTTGTTGCTCCAGAAATGCCCCGTGCCATCCTCGCCACAACCTTGTTCTACAGTGCACGTGAAGACACTGTTCGAAACATCGCTAATCTTTTGCACTTTGGGGTTGACTTGCTTGTTGATCACCTTGATTTGCTGCGAGTGACTCAACAATTCTGAGACGTTTCCAGCGCTGTACGTGGACGAGGACCCGTACTCATCGGCGCTCACCGTGAACTCTGCGTCGCAGCTGTTCACGATGCCTAATTCAGGGCAGAATCGTTCGCCGTGAGAACGAAGATTCAAGTCGTCGCAGTTTTGCGAGCGAGAGTTGACCACGTTGAAACACTGTCCAATGTCAAGACTCGGAGCGCACGAGCACGTGCACGTGCCAGTGTACACGGTGAAGTCATCTTCGTCCCAACTCATGACTGGTTCGTTCGACTCTGTGTTTGCTTGAGAAGCAGCCGCTTGCTCGTCAGTGACAGAGTTGACGAGTTGCTCCATCTTGTCGTTGTAAGCGTTCTCGTCGTCTTGACCCAAGGATTCAATGGCGCGCTTTTTCGGTTCCTCCGTTTTGTGATGAAGACTAGACCAAACGGATCCGTAAGACGGCCTTCGGTGCATCGAAAGCTTGTGGGCGATACGTTCGTCGACCGGTTCAATGGCAGTCTTTGTGATTTTCCAGATTTCTTGCACCGCAACGAGGTCGTTTCTAGGCAAGATGCTCTTTTCGCTAGACTCCAAATCGGTTTGTTTCTTCGCCATGCTCGCCGCCGGGCACCTTGAGGAAGATGACCAAGTTTGACCAAAACTCAACACAACAGTCTTCGACGAAGGGATCGTCATCATCGCGGAGCCGAGTACGCCAGTGTTGAAAAGGACATCGTACTTTGGTTCCTTACCGGGCGCCACCGGACCGGAAAAGAGAGGACAGTCTTCCCCGAGTCCGGCAATTTCAGACTCTTCCCGAGGTTCCGCGTCGCTCACTTGGCTGTTATAGACCCAGCCAGAGTAGCCATAGTGCGAGGTGGCTGTCGGGAACATCGGCGTGAGCATTTCTTTCAGGAAGACTGGGTCGACAATTTGTTCGAATTCACCGTTTTCCTTCTTCCACTTGCCCCCGTTTACGATGAGCTGACCGAAACGCGCCATATCTCTGCACGTGGCCAGCTGACCACCCGTCGCGGAGACGTCACCGTTTTCGGACGCACCAGAGTCAAAGAACCCATCCAGTCCGAGTGGCACCGCGAGATGAGAGTTGAGCCACTGCTTCGGCGCCTCGCGCGTTACCGCTCGTAACACCTTGTTCAGAATTTGCAGCGGGGACGTCTCCTTGTCGTTAAACTCCTCGTCGTCGCTGAATTCAACCCCGGGTTCAAGTGATCCATTCGAACTCACTTGTCCGAGCAGTTGCCTGAGCGTGAGCGAGCTCCAATACCCCGAGTTCCAACCCGCGGGCACGTCGGCCAGGTGTGGCTGTTCTCGATCCGCCGACAGCAACGTCGTCACCGTCGTCTCCATCGAATAACCGTACTTTTTCATCATCGCCCCGATTCCGAGCGTCGTCGCAATCTTTCCAACCCCACCGACGTCAAACGCGCTGTTCAAATCCGCCCCATCGTAATACTCTTCGTGTAACACCGTTCCGTCGCGAATCACCAGAAAACACTCTCTCACCGGCAGCGCCCTTCTCAACTGTTCCCCAGCCTCAACCAGCGCTTGGCCGTACAGCCCGTGTTCTTCGGGAAACGACGAATACCACGATTCACTCGCCTTGGGTCCGCTCGCGTCGCGTTTTCCGAACTCTCGCAATCCCGCTGCGTGTTCAAACGCGTACCAGGACCCACACACCAGGGCGACGGCGATCGCCACCGCGAGCACGCGCGCGCGGTGTCGCGTCCACGGCGTCTGTTTACCCCGTGTCGCCCACTCGCGGGTATCCGCGTTCATCGTCGCAGTTCGCTTTATCTGTCGTCGTTCGTCGTCTTCTGACGTCGCGTCGCGCGATGCCGTTTCGACGTGCTGCAGAGTATGATTTGGTGTTACACACACCCGTGGATCAGCAGTGGGCTTCCCAACCCGGTGCGAGTTTAACGAGTCAATGCGTCCATGAGATCAAATCAGATTGATAGCGCGGATGACGTAAGATTGCAACATTACAAGAAATACGATTCTTTCGCGTTGACGTTTGTCGGATGTCGAGCGAGCGACGGGGAAGGGTGCGCGGACTCATCGTCCGCCTCGTCTGTTGGACCTGGAGGACGACGGCGGCGCCGGAATCACTGGGTCTTGACCGCCTCTGGAAACCAAGACGATGATGGCGAATCCGAGAACACCGCCGGCAACCGTGCGAGGGTGATTTTCCGTTATCTTCTCGGCGCGATGCTTGGCGCGACGCCCAAGACGTTTAAGCGTCTTTGAGAGTCGAGCGAGCGGGGATTCATCCACCTTTGTAAGTCTCGCCTTGTATGGAGATCGCAGCGGACTATCCTTGAGCTCGGCTTCAATCTCTTTGCGCTGCGCTCGGGCTTCTTCTAATCGATTTGCCAAGGCGCTGCCCATGACGCCCTTGGATTTAGACTTCGTCGAAGTCGGCGTGATGCCTCGCGAGCCGCGCGTCGCGCGCGCTGGGGTGACGAAATCCTCTCCATCTATGACGGCTTGAACCGCCGCGGCGACGCACGCGCGCACGCTTGGGTGGACACCATCGCTTGGAGTAGTCGTCGTCACCGCCGCCGCGTCTCCCCTATCTATCGTCACCGAACTCGCCGCGACAACCCTCTCGCTCGCCTCGGCGACGCACGCCCGAACCATTCGCTCGATTTCAGCCGTGCTCGATTCCGGTGAATCTACCGGCGATACCCACTCCGGCTGCGCTGTCCCAGCCACTATTCGTTTCTTCACCGTCCCGTTCGTTGGCGGCGCACCAATCGTCGTGGACACGACGGATGACGTCGCCCTTGGCGACTTTACTGGCGATTTGCTCAACGCGCTCGTCGAACTCACGTACGCCCCGTCGCGCTTCTTCGCCGCACTGATCTCCTCCATCTTCTTAGATTTCGCATCCAATGCCTTTGCGCGTCTCTCCCGTTCCTCCGCCGCGAGCGCCTGACCTCTCGCCCGCACCGCCGCCGCTCTCTCCGCCGCCTTTTTCGCCTTTTCCGCCGGCGAACGCAAACCCGCTGGCGTCGCGCTCGACGTCGCCGACTCGTTGCCGGACCGACGACGTCCGCTCTCGTCCACGCTCATCCGCGCCGGTGGGTCCTCCATCGTCCTCGGCGTCGTCGGCGATGACCCCTTCGCTCGCCACGCCGGTGACTCTAGCGCCCCGAACGACACAGTCGGCGATTTTTCGAAATCAAATCGATTTCCAATCCGATCCAGCCAACCAAACGAACGAGAACGAACGAGAACGAACGAACGAACGGACGACTTTTAACCTCTTCCTGGAGGGCACGAGGTCGTTCGCGAAGTTATAAACGCGGGCGCGCGGAGCGTGTCCTATCCCTCGAAGGGTCCTTCGTCGTCAACGAAACGAAACGAAACGATTTTCGTCGACGGCGTCGATGTGACGACATCCGTGCGAGCGAAAACGCGCAGACGTCGTCGTCGCCGCGCTGTTAAGGTAAAATAAACCCCTGACATATTTCCTGGGATGCGAATGGTTGAAATATCCCAAACAATTGAATGATGATATTGTATGTGTATACAGTACTAATGCTAGAGAATATGCGTCGTCATCGAGCCTGTTGGCCAGATACTATGCGATTGGTTCCGCCCTGACCCGGCGCGGCGACGGAAACGCCCCAGACTCCGCGAGAGACGTCGCTCGCGGCGACGGATGATCGCTGAGAATCCCAGTCTTCGTTCGCCCACTCGCCCATTCTGTCACGGTTGAGATGCTTCTCGAAACTCGCGAGTTTTGAGTCGCCGTCGGCGTCGTAGTGATGGACGACGGGTTGGTTTTCTTCTCGGCCGGGATCGGCGTCGGCGGCTTCGAGTTTGTACTCGACGGCGGTCTCGCCGCGAAAGAAATCGGGGAAGAGGGCGAGAAGGGAGCGGTCGTTGGCGTCGGGTTCGCCCATCTCTGCGTCGAGCGTTCTCTCGCTGCGCGCGCACTCCTTTTCGAAGAACATTCTGTAGTCGTCGCGCCACGCGTCGGGTCCCTTTGACGCCGCCTGCTCGTGGGTGCGCTCGAACGCTCTCTCGAGCTCTTGCAGAGCGAGACCGGGGTGGTCAATCTCCCAGAATGGTGGATGCGCGTCATCGAGCGTCATCTCCTGCACGCCTTTGAGCGCCTGGTCGTTCAGCGTGTCTGTCGATGACTTTATCGCGTCGACGTCAATTGTCGTCTCCCTAAAGTAGCGATGAGCTAAAATCTCTTCACACGTCGCGCGGCTCTCCGGGTCGAAATGAAGCATTCGTCGAAGCATGTCTCTCGCTTCCGCATCGACGCCGTGATGGAAGAGCGAATCCAAAGAGCCCGCGCGTCCTTCGAGTGAACGAAGATAGTCGCGCCAATGTGGCGATGGTATACGTGCAATCTCAGCCCACGACGGGGTACCTATGACTCTGAAGAGCGTATCCAGCTGCGCTCGGCGTTGTTCCGCGCTTTCCTCGGCAACGTCAATGTTGTATTGCTCGCCTGTCGGAGGCGACATCAACGCCGCATCGGTAAAGCTAAAAAGCGGCTTGACGACGAGTTTCTGATTTAGAGCGCCCAAATTACTCGAAACTTGTCTCTGCAGCAACTCGGCGAAAATGCATCCGAGCGCCCACACGTCCACGGCTCCCGTGTACGCAATTCCACCCATGATGACCTCTGGGGCGCGATAACACGGTGTCATGACGTATCGAGTCAACGCCCCACCGTCCATCGCTATAGCTTTCGATGTCGACGCCACCATGCGCCGTCGCTTTGTTCCGCTCGCAGACTCTTCCGATTCGTGCTCCAAAGCCCCACTCAGCGCCCCGCGCGCGCTTCCGAAATCACACAACTTGATAATCCTCCCCCCTTGTCTATGACGCCCCAACAGCGTGTTCGCACTTTTGATATCACGATGCCAAATCCCCACACTGTGCAAGTACCTCGTCGCCTCCACCGCCTGCAGAATCAATCCTCGCACCTCCTTCTCAGACAACTGCCCCCTCAGCGCGTAAATATCCCCGCCCTCCGCGTATTCAAAGCTCAAATACACATCAATCGACACCGCTCGCAGTTTCATCGTCGCAACGTCCAGCTTCCTCGCCCCGCTCGCGCTCTCGGCGAAAAACGCGTGTCTCAGCGTGCACACGTTTGGGTGATTCGTCCTACGTAACGCGACAATCTCCCTCAACACCTTTCTCGCGTCTGATTCCGACGCCAACGCGTTCGGGATCCGTTTCATCGCGCACTTCACCCCGCCGTTCGCCGTGTCTCGCGCCTCACACACCGCACCGAACGACCCGGTACCGACGAGTCGCGTGAGTTCGTATCGCGAACCGACGGTCCACGTTTCGACGTTCCGAGCGTCTCTTCCGTCGTCCACGCCGGTGCCGTCCACGCCGACGTAGTACGTCCCCGGGGCGACGTCACCGTCATCCTCCGCGCGCCGCACCGTCATCTTCGCTTTCGTCGTCGCGTCGCGTCGTCGAGCGGTCACGTGTGCCGTCGGGAATTCCGAGTGGTTTTCGCGCGCGTTCGTTAAGAGCGTTCGTTAAAAGTGCCCACGAGGAGCAATGCGCCGTCTCGGGACAGTATAAAACATCACAAAGCGCGATCAAAACGAAACCACGACGCGTCGACTTCATACTCTGGCGTTAAAAACGCCACCATTTGGCCGACGCGACGTCTGCGAAGTTGTTCGTAGGGATCGGCGCGACCGACGCCGCGGTCGTCACACGGACGCCGTCGAGCGACGACGATATCGCGACGACGACGACGACGCCGTCGAGCGAGGGCGAGGGCGATAACGCCGGACGTCGTGCTCTCGCGGTCTCTCGCGACGACGGTGGGGTTTCGGTGACGCGGGGCGACGACGAACGACGACTGAACGGTCGAGCGTTTAAAGCGCGCGCGAGTGAAGACAGACAGCCGCCGCACCGATGGCGTCGGTGGCGAAGAGCGTTGCGGACGCGCGGGAGGGTGAACCAGAGATGGGGACTCTGGTGTTCTCGACGATAGGTACAGTGAGGATCGCCCCGGAGGACGAGGCGGTGACGAGGAGTGAGACGCCTGGACACGCGTGTAAGATTGCGGTGAGCGGTAGATACGGTTACTTTGTCGTGGCTTACGGCGCGAGGGCGTGCTGCGCGCGGACGAGCGAAGTCGCGCATGCGGCGAGTGAGTGGAAGACGAATGAGACAGCGGAGGATGAGAGGGTGTTGGACCGGGATTCGATACACGCGTGCGAACGGTCGGATGGCGGCGGGTCGATCGAAGTCGTGAGCATGACTAGGGACGAGAGAGCGTTTGCGACGTGCGATGAAAACGGAAGGGTTGAGTTTTATATCGCTAAAAGTGAGAACGATGGGACCGTTTCGGCAGAAAAATTTGGTGAGATGACGATGAAGGCGCCTGTTCGAGCGTTGAAGTGGTGCTCTGATAACCGTTCTTTTGTCGCGCTCGTGGGGGACGAGTTGTTGTTCGTCGAGGGCGTCGGTAAGGAAGCTAAACGAGTCGCGGGGGGCGTTTCTTGCGTGAGCGCTCGGTCGAACGACACCCTGGTGTGGGCGATCGGGAACACTGTGTTCCTTGGGTCTCAGGCGGACCCGCTTCAGCCACCGAAGAGCCAAATAGAGATTGGACCCTTCAGGGGGCCGGAAGACACGGTTGAGGTTGACGGCATATACGCCGCAAGCGCGGAGAAGTTCCTTCTCACCGCACGCAGCGAGGCGGAGCCGGACGATTGCTTCCTTTCGGTGCTCATGAAGTCCGAAGGGTCATGGACGAACACGCGATTGGAGTCGGCGTTTGATATCGATCCTGAAGTGGTCGTTTTGGGAGGCCCAGTGCTCAATGCCAGCAGCTTCAGTCCGTGGAATATCGCATTCGTGACACATCGCAAAGCGTGGGATAATCAATTACTGACTATTCGAGTAGCTCTCGATAAACCACCGTGCGTTTTGGAAGTCGACGACGATAGATGCTTCGCATCTGTGCCGATGACGGTGGAAGACGAAAACAATTACGTGACTGGATTAGGAATAGATTTGACAGGGGCTGGCGGGCAAATGCTCAATCCTCAAGACAAGAGCGCGCCTGAGCTCGCGAAGGGTCCAGTGCTTCTCTTTACCACTACGGACGGTAGAATCACGCTGTTGAAGTGTGCAAATCTGAATGAGGACGAGGGGCGTGTCGGCGCACAATCCGTGCAGACTCCGCTCACTCTCCCCAGCGATCTCCATCCGGCAAAGGCGGACACGACGGAGCCAGTGAAGCATCCTCTGGCTTCTGCGCCGACTTCGTTCGGTTTCGGCGCTGCCACACCGACGGTCGCGTCTACGCCAACATTTGGTTTCGCCCCGTCGGCGTCAAGCACCACTGCATCGACGCCTGCGTTCAGCTTCAAGCCACCTGACACGAGCGCCGCCTCTACGTCGACGACGGCTTCTACTCCGGCGTTTAACCTCACGCCGTCTGCGTCAAGCGCCGCCGCTGCATCAACGCCGGCATCGACACCTGCATTTAGTTTCAAGCCATCTACGTTGAGCGCTGCGTCTTCTCCAGCACCAGCATCTGCTCCAGCTTTCAGCTTCCAGCCGGCAGCATCTAGCGCTAGCTTCACATCAACGTCAGCGTCAACGCCAGCGTTTAGCTTCAA
>Ga0255784_10001815_pt1 | contig 17093 bp, 8 predicted proteins | sample 101ome_14_FD_179982 | JGI IMG/M metagenome (GOLD analysis project Ga0255784, IMG submission 179982) | Coastal salt marsh microbial communities from the Groves Creek Marsh, Skidaway Island, Georgia - 101403AT metaG (version 2) | ecosystem: Environmental > Aquatic > Marine > Intertidal zone > Salt...
GGAACATGCGCGGGCTCGGGGAGACTGAATTCATGCCGCCGGGATCAAAGCCTATATTAAACTGCTACCACGCCTCGACGTGGGCTTAGAGAGAGAGAGATTGTATCAATAAACAACCAACCACCAATGAAGGTCAAACGCCGCCCAGTTTAAAATTCCAAACGCATCCATGCATCCATCCTCTTCACACGTCGTCGTCCGCGTCGTCCGTCGTCGCTCGTCGCGCGATCGGCGACGATGCGCGCACATTCCGGCGACGGACCCGGACCCGGTGTCTTCGGCGCGCTCGACGTGCTGGTCCTGAACGCCCGAGGAATCAAATCCTCATCCGCCCTGCGCATCCTTCGGCTCCTTTGCGTCGTCGAGTGCGCCGGCGTGCGGTTTAAAACCCGGTCGCGACGCTCGAGAAACGGACCGGATTGGAACGCGTCGGGTACGCTCGCGTTCCGCGCGCCATTGGAGGACGAATCGGCGACGGAGGTCCGGGTGAGCGTGTGGGATAAGCGAGGAAGCGGGCACAAGTTGATGGGGAGCGCGCGCGTGGCGCTGACGGATTGCGAAGTGGAAGAGACGACGACGACGACGACGACGGACGGGATGCGGGAGATGACGCTGGAATTACGAGGGGGGAAGTTTGAGGGTGGGACCGTTCGGTTGAACGCGCGGTATCGGCGGGGGGAGAAGGAACAACGGGACTCATTCGCCGCGAACGTAGCGGATGTCGAACCGGGCGAGGCGGTTGAGGCCACGGGCGGAACCGACTTGGACGAGAGCTTGGAGAGCGATTTTAGCGGGATGATTTCGGTGGATACGTCGATGACACCGATGCGAGGGTTAGGTGATGAGGATGAGATTGATGACGAGGACGACGACGCGCGGGGCTTTGATGGGAGCGAGGATGAGGATGACGAATGGAGAGCGGCGCTGAAACCGTCGCGCGGTCGACCGGAAACCATTCCTGAACAACCGACGTCGCCGACGTCGTCAGAGAAGGAAAAGGGAAAACCGATGACGACGCGGGTGCACGATAATCAGATGTTCGATGCGTGGGCGAACGATTCGGCGGAGGATACGGTGGAGGTGACGCCGCCGCCGATGCCGGCGCAGTCAAAGTTGAACGACGCGCTCGAGTCGCCGACGAGCGCGTCGCGTTCGGCGGCGCTCAGAGAGCTTCACACGGTTCGACACGTCAAGACGCCGCCGAGACAACCCGCGAGTGAGGCGGTGCCAGAGTCGCCAAAGCGACCCGCGAGCGTGCCTGCCAAGACCACGTCGCCGGGACGCGCGAAGAAGATTGAGAGTGAGGACGATCTCGTCGCCGCGCTCTTGTCGCCCGGAAGACGCGGCGGCGCTCGCGTTACCTTTGATGAGCGACTCAATCGCACCGTTCCTCCGCCGCGGAGATCCCCAGTCGCGCCCGCGTCGGTGAATTCGTACCCGAAGAGTGCGGTGACCAAGATGATGTCTCCGAATAATCTTCAAAGCGTCAACTCGTCGGCGCTCTTCGCGAAGAAGCTCTTTGTCGAACAGTCGAAATTCGCGGCGCCCGCCGAGCCGACGAGGGCGGACATCGACGAGGCTCGACGCCTCGCAACCATGTTTGAGCGCGCCGATGCCGTGTTCGCCTCTTGGTCGTGGTAGTCAATGATTAGTTAGAATAGCAATTTCATGGTTTCTTCTAGGATTTCTTCTAATAATTCCGTCTAAAGATGTCGTTTGCGAAAACGTTCATCCGAGCGCCGGCGCGGCTCTCCCTACGTACCGTGCGCCTTGACGATTTGCACGACGTCTTCATCCTCCAACACGTGTTCTCTGCCGACCCGTTGCGGTCTGTGCTTCACGCTCGTGCCCCACACCAAGGCGTGCTTAAAGGTACGAATGATTGTCTTGTGAAGCTTGTTGCAAAAGTCTTCGACGCTGCACGCCCGCTTGTGCAAAATGACGGGTTCGTCAAAGTTGGGTTGCACACCGCGCGGCATCGTATACACGCGTACCAAATCGAGCGATTCCCAAACCTTTTCCAAAAGACCATCCAAGTTCCACTCTTTTTCGGACGACGTCATGACGTAGTTGGGCATATCTTCCATCAACTGCACCTCTTCGAGCGAGACAGAGTCCATCTTGTTCACCGCGTACACCGCCGGCGTGTAAATTCGGTTCCCTTCAATGACATCAATCAAATCCTCATCCGTGCAATCGGCATGGAGTTTAACATCGGCGTTATGAATCTTATACTCGGCACAAATCGCCTTGACGGTTTCTTCGTCCAAGTACGTCGTCTCACCATTCGGATTGGGCGTAAACGCGATGCCGCCCTTTTCCTTTCTGTTAAAGGTGATCGCCGGCGGCGTTTTATTCAATCGAATCCCCACTCCTTCCAATTCGTGTTCGATGAGCTTGCGATGCGTAAAGGGTTTCACCGCATCGAGCACGATGACAATCACGTCGCACGTTCGCGCCGTGGAGATCACCTGACGACCTCGACCTTTGTTATCCTTGGCGCCTTCGATGATACCGGGCAAATCGAGCAGCTGAATCCTCGCCCCGCGGTAACGAATCACCCCCGGCACGCACGTCAACGTCGTAAACTCGTACGCCGCCGCCTCAGAAAACGTCCCCGTGAGTTTCGTCAACAGCGTAGACTTGCCCACGGACGGAAAACCGACGAGACCGACGCGACAATCACCAACCTTCGTGACGTCGAAGCCCTCGCCTTTGGGGCCACCCTTACCCGAAGGTTCCATGAGTTCCCGTCGGAGTTTCGCCAGTTTCGACCGAAGCGACCCGAGGTGCGTCGCCGTCGCCTTGTTCTTTTGCGTTCGGCTGATTTCCAGCTCGAGCGTCGCGATCTTGTCCATCACGCTGTCCGACATGATTGGCGCTCCTCTTCACTCTCTTCTCTGTGTGCGACTGATGATGATGATCTCACGAAACGACCAACCGACCGAGCGTCGGTTTTTTCACGCGCCGTCGCGTCGCGCGAGCGTCCCCGCGAACGTGTGCGTGCGCGTGCGATTTACTGAACCCGCAAAGTCGCGTCGCGTGTCGTCGGACGACTCTACGACGCGCGTGAAAGTGCCGCCGAGGTGAGCCAAAGGTGCGCCGCCAGTTGCGTGTCTTATATGGGTAAACAGTATGTTCTATGAAAAGAAAAGTACAAGATGCAGGGAACGACGCCGAACGCGCGTCACATCGACGCATGGCGTCGACGGAGTGCGAAGCGTGCGTCGAGGAAGAGTGCGAGCGGTTCGCGCGCGTCGACGCGTGGTTGTCGACGTGCGATGAAACGAGTCTGCGGGCGACGCTGGACGCAGTCAGAGACGATGAGGAGTACATCGTGTGCGTCGGACGCAAGGCGGACGTATTGATGAAGCGCATGGCCTGCGGTGATCCGGATGACGTCGTGTCCGAACTCGCGTCGGAGATTTTTGAAACGTGTTGCGCGCGCGCCCCGCGTGGGGTGCGGTTTCCGAGCGCTGGGGAGACGCAACATGGACGGTTTGCGCGGTGCGCGACTGGTTCGTTGGCGCGTCCGTTGGAGTTGCGGTTGCGATTGCCGCGAGAGGAGGTCGGGGAGACGACCAAGGCGATATCGGGGATGGTTTGGCACTCGTCGTTGTGTTTGGGGCGGTGGTTGAGTCGGCGGGAGACGATGGATTGGATGCGGGAGTTTCGGGAAGGACGCGGCGGCGGCGGACGGTGCCTGGAAATCGGCGGCGGGTTGATGGTGGCCGGAATGACGTTCGCGGCGCAGTGCGGGGACGGTTGGACGTCCATCGTGTTGACGGATGGTGACGCGAACGCGGTGGAGAATGCGCGGTATAACGTACACAAACAGAGGAGGCATGTAGAGAGGTTTGCAGCGCAAAACGTAGAGGTGGATACGTTGGATTGGAACGACGACGAAGAGTCCTTTGAGAGCCGATCTTTTGACGTGATTCTCGGCGCCGACGTCGTACATCAGGAAGACATGGCGGGTGGGGTCGTTCGAGCAATCGATAGGTATCTCGCACCGGACGGAATCGCGCTCGTAGTGAATCCCGCGCCGCATTCTCGCGGAGGGGCGGCGACGTTTCAATCGTTGCTCGCGGATGGCGATTGGAACGTCGTTAAGAGGTCGATCACGAATTCGATAATCACCGTCGGCATCGAGGATGAGTGCGAGGACGTACCGTTGGATTTTTACGTCATACGACGGAGTAAGAACGCGGACGCAGCCGCGCTCCCTCCGCTAGCGAATTTAGAGTAGGATTGAAATTGCGGCGCGTTTCGCGACGCCGCGCTATAGCCATGTATCAATGTACTGTATTGGTGTACAATTACACGAAACGAATGTTGTCATCCCATGTTTAACGTATTACGCAGTGCCAATGATGGCGAGGAGGGCGGCTTGGATGAACGGAACGGCGACGAGCACGGAGGAGATGATACCGCTCAAAGCGTACGCCAAAGCGCAGTACGGCAAAGCATTTGGTTCGCCGCCGACCAAAGCGGCGGTGCCGAGCCCGTGCGCGGACGCAGCCGTGGCGAGACCACGAGTGATTGGATCCTTGGCGCCAACTTTGTTGAGGATGGAAACAGCCAAAGAGCTACCAATCAAGCCGGTGAGAACGACGCCGACGGCGGTAACGCTCACCATTTCGGGGTGGCCGAGGAGCGTCGTCACCGGAATGGCGAGCGCCACGGTGACGGATCGCGGCACGAGCGCGGCGGATAGCGCCGAAGATAAGCCTAGAGCCTTACCAGCCAAGGCGGTGGAGAACATGGCGAACAGAGACGTCGAGACGAGGCAGCCAAAAATTTCCACCGCGTGACGGGCGATAATCTTTCTGGCGCCGTACACCTTGAACGCAAAGCTCAGGATGACGCTGCCGAGAAACGTCATCAAAATGTCACCCGCGCCGAGCCCGGAGATGGTTTCGAGTCCAAACGGCACGCCGGTGCGGTACAGGCTGAGCATCTTCATCCAACCGTCGCCCGTGAGCGCCCCGAGCGCCGCGGCGGCGACGTTGGAGAGCACAGAAGTCGTCACGATTGGATTCATCTTGGATTTAAAATCCGGAAGGTTACCAACCAAGAAGGAGCACACCGTCGCGGAAAGCATGGCAATCACCTTGGCCGCGTTGGCGCCGGTCGTCACCGCAGAGATTGCGGAAATGGCGAGAACTCCCATCCACAACTTGTACACGTAATCCTCCGTCGGCGGCGCCGGTTTCGCCGGCGGCACTGGCAACATCTCCGTCCCGGTAAACTTTCTGATAAAATTCGCGCTCGTCGCGCTGAACGCAATCGTCGTCACGAACCCGACGACGACGATGCCCAAAACCTTGGCCAACGCGCTCGGGGCAATCTTAGTAACCACCAGTGGCGTCACCACCAAACTCGGCACGTAAAACACCGGCAACCAACTCGTGATCCAGTTCAACGCCGGCGCGATCGTTCCTTCCATCGCGCTCGCCGCGTCTTCACCACCAATCTTTTCCGTCACCAACAGCGTCGCGAGAATCCCAAACATACCAATCAACGCGGAAGGAAAGGTTACGCCCGCGACGCACAGCGCGTGTTCGAGCGTTTTATCCAACGCGAACAGCGCGCCGACGCTCGCCACCAAGTGCGTCTGCGCCGACGCGACCGCCATCGGTGACGAAGACGCGACGGCACCGGCGGTACTGTCACTCGAAGCGACGATCGGGTGTCGTCGCCGGGCCGCGGCGTCGGCGTGTCGTCCGATGCGCGGCATCGGTCGTTGCGTCCGAGTCATCATCATCGTCACGTTCGAACGCGTCGTCGGGGCGCGCGGTCGCGCGACGCGCTTCGAGGCGCGCGACGACGGCGAAACGACGGCGGCAGAGGTGGCGTTCGCGTGAACGGTGCGTGAGATCGCGTGCATGGTTTGCGGTGCGCCGTGGTGTGAGGATGGGACGAACGAACGCATCGGTCACCAAGGGGGGGCATTTTGCATTTTGCATTTTAATCACAACGGGCTCGCGTCGTCATCGATCGCCCGAGGCGAAATTCTTGCTGGTGACGCCCGGATAGCCCTTCCAAACCTTACCGATGTCGGGATACCAACCCTCGGCGGCGGGACGAAGGGCGGCGTGGGTGTAAATCTCCCCGCCGAAATCGGTGGGCGGCGCCGCGGTGGCTTCGCTGAGCGGAACGCTCCAGGATGTAGAACTGCCGAATTCCTTGCGGAGACGCTTGTTTACCTTGTTCAAGTAGAATGGAACGGTGACGTAGAGCACGCCGCCTTGGAAGTAGGCGGATTTACTGAATAGGACGCAGGAGAGGAAGGTTTGGGCGATGAGGAGGGAGAGTAGAACGAGCTGACTGATTGGAAACCAGACGGCGCCGTTCGATTCGTGGCCTCGCTCGTAGACGTACAAGACGTGATAACGCCAAATGACAAAGTTGGTGACGAAGAAGACGCAGGCTGCGAGCGGTATGAGCGGTGCGATGGTGACAAAGGTCAATCCGAGAAGAAGAATGAGCATGAAGACGCCGATTTCACGGCCCATGCGCACCGCTCTCGGAGAGTATAAACGCGTCTTGTCGCGCGGCGTTCTCGCGCATTTGCCACGCTTCTCGCACCAAAAGATGTCAAACGCCATGCAAATTGAGCCAGGGTGAGGCAAAAGTAAGCGCTGGACCGGCAGGTACACTGCGCGGAACACGATGAATAGCAAAAAGAAATTGCTACTTAACGGTAAGACGCGTCCAATCTGCTCCTGTACGTCGCTAAAGGTTGCGCCGCTGTTCAGGCTCGCAGTGAAAACACCGATCGCTCCGCCAAAAATACCACCCATCAGCACGTTGACCACGCCCCAGGACCAATAAAACCTCAAGAAACGTCGGTCGGTCGCTGAGAGCGACACGTGCGCATTTTGCTTTTGCACCAAGTACAGCATGTAAAACGAAATGACAAACACTTCCCAAAGGGTGAGCAAGATTGGCGGCAATACGCCGGAAATGAGACCGGTGTACACCGCGGCGTCGTCCGAGCAGTACCAATCGAAAAAGGCTCCGCCCACGATGTCGTTCCCTTGTCTCACTTGACACACGCTCGTCACTGCCGTGGCAAACATACCCGTCGGGAAGAGCATCACCATTAATATGATTGGCCAGACTGCCAATGCCCTAGCGCTATTATCAGACGATCGGAAGAGAAGCGTCTGCCAGTTGACGTCATCGGGACCCGGCGCAGGAAGAGCCCTATAAATTCTATTGGATGCGCGCGAGATTATACATTGTGCCGCCGTGCTCGCTGCTACTTGATTTTCGAAAACGGCAAAGCACGACGGACCGGGGGAACCCTCCCAGGTTGATTTACGCACCTCAACGATTGCTTCATCTATGGCGCAAAGTTGAGCTTCTAAAACAGCCAACCTGTCTTGCAGAGACAGCCGTTTCAGACGCTTGGGCATCTTGAGCAAATCTCGAAAGTACTTGACAAACGAATGGAAATTGTATCCCACTTGAATGTCTCGTTTCTTCACCGCCGGAATGTTTTCACCAAACGTCATGCCATGCGCGCTCGCGTTGGTTTGCGGTAAGATTCCCTCGCGCGCCATTTGCAAACTCAGCTTTGCGATAGCGTTGACGCACTCGTCGCGACTATCCAGGAGCGCATCGACAGGCCTGTGATCGAAAATAGGAATCAAGCCTCTAAACTCGTCTCCATAAATGTACTCCAACGTGGCTTCTACTTCGCGAAGACCTCTCACCCGCACCTCGTTACCATCTTCATCGTGGCTACGAACGAAGGGAATGTCTGTGATGAGAACAGTATAACTCGATGCCCAGACGGATACGATTTGTTTCGTATGCTCATCGTACGCGTTCACCGTACGAATACTGTCTACGTCCGGCACAGATGCCGGCGCGTAAAACAAGTGGTTACCGACATTGTACGACGCTCTCGTGACTGGCGAATTCATAGATTCAGGCGAGTCGGGTATCACGTGTTCATCGAACGCATCGCTGAGTTTGCGTTTGATTTCTGTATCCATCGTTTGGGCTGGAGGTGCGTCATTTTCCGATCTGTGCTGTTGCTGGTGAGCCACCCGCTGCGATTTCTCATACTCTTGCGTAATATCCATACCTGTCCACCACTCGTGCGCAATCGACGTCGATGCGCGTATTATCGCGCCTTGATCAGACATTCCACCAGCACGAACATTTTCTCCGGCTTGTTCGAGCGATTTCACTCGTTCTAGAGCCTTCTTAACCGCAGGCGTGAGAGCGACGTCTTCGAAGTTTGCGACATCAATGTTCTCGAGTGTCGGGGCGCGACGCCTGCGTGGCGATTTTCTCTGAGGGCTCAGAAGAGACGATGGACCTGGGGCTTCGCCATACATTACCGAACCCATCAAATTCTTGTTCAGGTCCTCACTAGAAGCCACAGGCTTCATTTCAGTGTCCTTTGAAACTTGCGCGGCGAGCGCAGCGCTCACCGACTGCGGAACCGAGCCTAGTGAACCGAAAGAGCCGAGTCTAAGCTTCCTATCTCTCCTCTTCGACTTGTTCGGTGGCTCCGAGACTGGAGGGTTTATGCTCAAGTCAAACTCCTCACTGCTGTCCCCAGAAGTAAACGAGGCGAAAACTCTAGACTCGCTCACTGGACCGGGTCCGTCTTTCAGTCGGCTATTCGCCTCGGAAGCCGGAGTATGGCGAGTCGTCGGTGCGCCACTGAGCCTCGGTGTCGGAGGCGAATCGTGTGAATACTGAGGAGATGCTTTCAAGAACGATGATCTCTTGTCCGACTCTGCAGACTTTGGAGTCCCACCCGGTTTTTGTGACTTGAGCGTCCCGGCGCCCTTGAGCGTCGCGACGACGTTGCTCGACTCTGTGAGATACGGACTTAAACGCCGCGTGGAAGCTGTAGTCTTGATGTGTGGTAGTGACGTCGGCGTAGATGTCAACACTGGTGTCGAGTGCATCGAGGTTAACCTCGAGTCTTCATCTCGACGCAACTCGCCGCTAGCTCTAGCAGACTCTCTCGTCGACTTGCCGACCAAATGTGCCGTCGCCGACACGAGAGTTTTCGCCGTCTGCGCGCCCACAGACATTGTGCGAGAGAGGAGGTTTCTATCTTCTTCTTCGTATTCATTCATCATGGCGAGCGCGTCGCACGCTTCGTTGATATCGTCCGAAGTCGCACTCTTTAGTTTACGCAACTCTTCTCCATCGATTTCTGTGGCCTGTTTCGTTCCTTGCATTAGCAACTGCTCGATGACATTCGACGGTTGATGTACCGCTCGCCAAAGGTTGGTGTCACCACGCGTCGTTAAATAGAGCGTTCTGAGCACCACAAACGTGTGACAGTGCTGATTGAGAAGCCACGTCGAGTATAGAACCACGACTATGAAACACGCCGTGTGCAACCAAAGAATCGCCTCGCCCTTTTCAATATTGGCCACCGTAGTCAATATCAAACCGGTCGGCTCCGATTCTGACGTGCCGGGATAGTTCGCAACGTACTCCCTATGCTGTGTGACGATATCCTTTCCCGTGAGATGCACCGGAAGCAACAACAACAACGACATGAGAGACAGAGGGACAAAAAGTTGCAAACCAAACTGACACACGCGCAAAAACGCAAATGCATCCAGTCCCGCCGTAGAAATCAAAGTCTTATCATCCACTTTTAACACGTGCGGAATCCAACCGTAATAAAACTGGCATGCGCGTTTAAACCATCCAACGCGCTTCTCTGGTGTCCCCTCTTTCTTCCTCGTTCTAAAAGGCGGCGGCGGCGCCGTCAGGTTACGCAACCGTAGCCGTCCAAAATAAATTGGCATGACGTGTCGCACGCTCCCGAACAACGTCAATCCCAAAAACGCAATCACGGCATAAATAATCAAACTACGCGTACGATTCAAAAACACCCCACGTCACGTCAGTCTCTCGCTCCATTTCGCGCGAAATCCCGCGAACCAACTTCCGTTTCGCCGCTCTCGCGCGCTCTCGCGCGCTCTCGCGCGTTCTCTCCAGACGAATTCCTTCAAACCCGCGATCGACGCGACCCGATCACTCAATCAAACTCCATCGCGCGTGTTTCGTTTTTCTCCCGCCGAGTCTCGCGTCTTCCATCGCGCGCACCCTATATATATATCCGTATCGCTCGTCGCGAAACGCACGCATGACGAGCCGTTGCACGTTTTCCCACTCATGCTCGCGTTCGTTACGACGACGTTACGACGACGTTACGACGACCACGGGCGGGTACGAAACCAACCAACGGGTGACTCTCGCTTCGCCGAACCGCCGGGTCGTCGCGCGCCGTCGTCGTCGCGCGGGGACGTCTGACGACACCGAGTCAAACAGTCAGTCATCAAGTCGGTCAGAGTGCCAGAGTGTGTGCAACAAGTGCTGAGCTGTCGCGCGCGCCAGCTGGCGGGAAACCACCGGATGGAACGAGCGACGGATGCGCGCGGGGGTTTAACGCGGCGTGGAGATGCGGGACTGTCCAATTATGAATGTCGTATTATCGTCGTCGTTAAGCTAAGCCTCGGTGAGGGATAATCTAGGGGCGATGTTCATCGCTTGGAGCTCTTGGAAGAGGAGTTTGCACGCGTAGGGCAATTTGAGCGTCGCCACGTCGGCTCCGGTTCTGCAGAGCGTGCACTGGTTTTTACCGGTGATTTGGTGTTGGAAACCGAGTAAACCGCATTTTGTGCACACCTGAGCCTCGAATTGATCGGAACTGATCATGAGACGCTCGATGATGAGCTGAGAGGTGCCGTAGGAGATTAAGCAATCGCGCTCCATTTCGCCTAGACGCAAGCCGCCGTCGCGCGCGCGACCCTCCGTCGGTTGACGCGTGAGGACGACGCGTGGACCTCGCGCTCGAGCGTGCATCTTGTCTTGAACCATGTGCTTGAGTTTTTGGTAATAGACTGGACCCATGAAGACGTTCACCTCGAGCGCTTCGCCCGTGACGCCGCAGTGAAGCATATCCTTACCCTTGTAAGAGTATCCGGCTTGCATGAGCGTTTCTTGGATGGACTCAACGGTGTCGCCGGCAAAGGCGGTACCGTCGTGGAATCGCCCGCTCTCCAAACCGGCTTTCCCGCCCAGGAGTTCGATCATTTTACCAACCGTCATCCGCGATGGGAAACCGTGCGGGTTCATGATGAGATCCGGAGTGATACCTCGTTCGCTAAAGGGAAAGTCTTCTTGATCGAGAATAATGCCACACACACCCTTTTGGCCGTGTCGAGAAGAAAACTTGTCTCCAACCTCTGGTCTTCGCGTCTGCCGGACGAGCGTCTTGATGTTGAACTGACCCTCGTCTGTCATCGTCAAGAGCACCTTGTCTACGATCGCAGTCTCCCCCGCCGGGCCCTTGTACGAGAGCGGACTCGATCTGTACATGGAATCTGGCATTGCGTGCGGATTGGCCATCGGATCTCGCGTGTTCAATGGAATTTGTTTGTTGACGTAAATGTCTCCAGGTTTGATGCGGCCACCGACTGAGGCGATTCCATCGTCATCGAGAAGATGATGTCTGCTAGTCGGATTCGATCGTTGCTCATCCTTCGGCCCGACAATTCTATCCATCGTCCTATTGCTATACTTTTTCACCTGCGCAGCGTACTTGCGCATGATGGTGCATCGACCAAAACCTCTATCTAAGGAGGCGCGGTTCATCACTATGGCATCTTCGATGTCGTACCCGCTGTACGACATTACCGCAACCGTCGCGTTTTGACCCGCACCGAGGCGATCGTAACCGATGAGCTCGATCGTTTTCGTTTTCACAATTGGCTTTTGAGGGTACACCAAGAGATACATGAGAGTATCCATGCGGTTCAATTGGTTGAAAGCAATGTTACCCATCGCTTGCTTACCCATGGCGCATTGATACGTGTTTCTAGGAGACTGGTTGTGATGCGGATACGGAATGATGCCCGCACACACGCCGAGCAAGGTGAAGGGTTCAATCTCCAAGTGGGTAGTTTCATCATTCACCTCGTCTTCGTACAGAGCAATGTACGAGTTGTTTTCCTCATTCACGTCCAAGTACTCCACCAAACCTTCGCGCAAAAAGTCGTTAAACGTGCGATGACCATCCTTGAGTTCGTCTAAGTGATCTTGAGTGATCAAAGGTTCTCCTCGCTCGATGATGATGAGCGGTCTACACACACGACCACCATCAGACGAGATGTACACACAACCGTCAGCCGTGTACACTGACACAAACTCCCCAATTCTACCAGCGCGGCGCAACTTTCTGAACGCGTGTGCAAACGCTTCCGGTTGGGCATGAACACCAAGCAGCGAACCATTCATCAGCACGTGGGCACCACGCGGAGAATGCATCTCGCCGCCATTCAGCCATGTCAAAGGCTCAACGCCCAGCGCATGCGCCATGCGCCTCAACGGTTCCTCTTCATCGTCCGTTGTGACGTGAGTCATGAGGGCAAGGTTCTTCACTAAACCGCACGACTCGCCTTCGGGAGTATCGCTCGGACAAAGCATACCCCATTGGCTCGGCTGAAGCGCGCGAGGACCAGAAACCTTGCGCGTCTTCTCAAACTGCGACGTGATGCGCGTCATCATACCGAGAGCGCTGATAAAGCTGAGGCGACTCAAAACTTGCGTGACACCCTTACGTTCCATTCTGAAACGCTTCACGGTCCAGTTCCCGCTCGAGATTGCGTGCTCTAAACCGTTGCTGAGAGTATCCTGGCGAATACACTTGAGAATGTCAAACTGCGTTGCGCGGTTTGCCTTTGACAAGACTGCGTCCGCCTGGCGCTTCAGATCTGCGTTCAAACGTTTGAAACAATCTTCAAATAGAAGAGAGATGAGCTGGCCGGCGAGCTCCAAACGCTTGTTACCGTAGTAGTCGCGATCATCAATCTGCGTCGGATCAATAATTGCGCTGATAATTCTTCGCAGCATGATGGAAATGTACGCAGTCTTCTGTCTAAAGTCGTACGAAACGACGGGAACGTGCGCCAAAACGACGCCCGCCAAAATATCGCGTGCTTCGTCGACTCGCGAGCGTCTGTAGGTGATACCGCCCGAACGGTTACTCGTCATCATCTTCATGATGCGCACCTTGGACGCACAGTATTCCAACGCCTGATGGGTGGTAAAAATGCCAGCCGCCTTGCACTCTTGCAAAGTGGGTGCAAGCAACGTGGCGTACTCCGGCTCCGAACCCACCATGTGTACAGCTTCTTGATCGCTCTCCAGACCCATCGCCTTGAGGACAATCATGATTGGAATGTCATCAGTAAACGTGTTGTGTCTGAGGTACAACTTGCCATGCTTGGAGACGATGTTCGTTTTACTCTTCCTCTCGTGCGTCGACGACGTCACCGACGCCCCAATCTCCCCCTTGGCATCCACTTCTATGATAATTCTATTTTTACTCAACTGTTCTTGAATGAGAATCACCTTCTCGACACCCTTGACGATGAAGTATCCGCCCGGATCCAGCGGACACTCGCCCAACCTCGCGAGCTCGTCCTCATTCTTCCCAGTCAATACACAACGCGAGCTTCTCAACATGAGCGGAATCCGACCAATCACCACTCCACCGACACCATTCTTCGACTGCCTCGTCACGATATCCTTCCCGCGCGTGTACTCCACGTCCACAGTGATCGGCGCCGCGTACGTCATATCCCTGAGTCTACACTGTTGCGGGGTGATTTCCTCCACCACGTAGTCCTCCTCAACGCTCGGTTTCCCCACGTGAATGTTCGTATACTTGAGATAAAAGTTTGGATCCGAATCACACGTCACCGTCTCGTTCGCCTTGGCTCGAATAATCTTCTGAATGTCCTCATTTATGAGATAATTAAACGAGTCGATGTGCTGCCGCACCAAACCTCTCACTTTAAGAAACGCCGGGAGCAACTCAAACTTATCTTCCAGCGTCCCGATCGGCGCCGTCACCTTGCTCGGGTCTCTCGTCAGGCAATCCATCGCCGCGTCCTCTTTCACCGCCGCCGCCGCCGCTTTACGTCCCGAGCGTTTCACCGACGTCTCGCCGTTTTTCCCCATGACGACGTCTCAGCGACGCGCCTGAGAGCCCTCGGCCGCCGCCGGCGCTCGGTCCGAAGCGCTCCGATCCGCGCTCGCGTCCGTCCGTCCGTCCGTCCGTCCGTCCGCGCGTCCGCGCGAGTCCAAAGCCGTGAACGGGGTGAACGACTCGCGGTCCGTCCGGTGCGTCGCGCTCTCCCGTCGTCGTCGCCGGCGTCCGTCCGTCCGTCATTGTCACCGTCACCGTCACTCATTCGGTTGCGAAAAGCGCCCGAAAGAGCCGAGCACATCGGTCCGTTGTGTAAAAAGTCTCACATGGCGCTCGGGCGAGCCACAGTATTGGTATCGGATTCGTCGGTTCGTCTTCCAGCGACCATCGCGCGATGGGTCGAGAGACGCGCGCGCGAGAGAGAGCGAGCGGAGAGGCCGCGGGATGGGTCGAGAGACGCGCGCGAGCGGAGGGGAAACGGCGATGGCGATGGTGAGATTGGTGGTGCGAGTCGCGCGCGTGGGGTTGGTTTTGTGGACGCGAAGAAGAAGGAGGAGGAGGACGAAGAGGCGGGTTTGACTTTCGTTGGACTGCAATCGAGCGCGGGCGTCTACGCGGTCCCGTTCGTCGAGCGCGATGGGGCGAGTATGCGCTCGATGCGGTTGGTTCGAGAGGATGATTTCGCTTCGAGAAGCGCGGAGACGGTTCCGGAGGCGTATTCGTCGCTCGCCGCGAGACGGTTCGTCTCGTCGCGAAGCTGATCGGGCGGAAGCGTCGGTTTGATTGGTGCGCCCTCGAGTTCGGCGCGCGTGAGGCCGTCTTCGCCGGATGCACCGACGAGGGCGTGGTCGGTGTCCTTTTCTTCCGAAAAGCCCGAGCCTGGGTCTTTGATTTCTTCGTCGGGAGCGGCGATGGCGTTCCGACCGCCGTCGGCGAGGAGACCTTGCGTTCCCTTGCCCTTGAGCGCCTTGACCTCGTCCCAGGTGAGGGTTGGGGACTTATACGTGGCCAGGTATTCGCCTCCTTCACGTTGGTACACGTCCAAAAACTCCTCAGTCTGGCCTTTGATCGCTCTCGGGTACTGAAGGAGTAAATCGAGCTCGCCGGCGTCGAGAGACAACAGCTTGTCCATCACTGGTTGAGGCAACTCTGGGTAGTGTTCGTAAATGCGCTCCTTCATCATCTCGTAAAAGTAGTAATACTTTGGGCGTGGACGAACGTATTCTGGCGCGTTCTCCCACTTGTCTTCCTCGAGCCATTCCATGGCGTCCTTGAATCCCGTCGACGGCGTCGAGAGCACATCCCTGAGCTCCTCGGAGAGTTTAGCCGATAGACGAGCGTACTCACGCTGATACTCGGCATTCGTGCCTTGGATTTCCATGGCACGTTTCATCCAAAGCGCGGACGCAACCTGGGCGTCGACAATAAGGGCGTCGTGCATGCCGTTGCAAGACGTCCTGCCGACTTCGACTCTCGTCATGTTGTCGTGCACGAGTTGGTGTTCGATTGACAACGCGTAGCCATAATAGGCTCGATCCCACTCTGGATAATAGCTCAGAGCCACCTTGTAATCTTTAACCGCTTGCGTGTGATTGCCCGTGTGTGCGTAGATGATTGCGCGAACGCCACTGAGGAAGCCGCGTCTCACCGCGCTCAGCTGCGATCCAGATGCGACGAGAAAAATCTCACCAAACTCTCGTCTCCACTCCGTCTCGTTACCGATCACGCAATCCGCGAGCGTCTGCGCCATTGCGTTTTTACTCAACCTCGAGGACTCGGGTCTCACCGGTTTCAACCACTTGCCGTCGCGCGGTGACAAGGCGTTGGGCATTTCTCCCTCGGATATCGCTCGCGCGTACGCGTCGCACAGACTCGTCATCTTCACCCCTCGCGCGCACTCCATCAGCTTCTTCTGAACCTCCACGTCTTTCGGTGCAGTCTCCAGCGCATTCAAAAGAGAAACTATCGCCTCATCCCACTCTCCTAAACCCACGCACGCGCACCCAATCCGAAACATCGCCTTGCCGACGAGACGCTCTCGCTCCTTTGACGCCTCGCTTCTCGCCCGCAGCATCTCAATCGCCCCGTACCCGTCTCGCTTCGCCTCTGCGAAATCCCCGAGCTTCAGCGACGTCAACGCGCGATTCATCAACACGATTCCCAGCGCTTCGTCGCGCGTCGCGTGTTCAGTCGCGGCGACGCACAGGCTGTAGTGCACGTTCGCGTTCATCCAGTCTCCTCGTCTCGCCAACTCGCTCGCCAGTCGTTTCACGCGCTCGTAATCCAATCCATCGGAGACCCCGACGCCTTTGAGGGCGGCTATCGGTTTCGTTCGCATCGCCGCCATCTTCGAATCGCGGTGCCGACGCGTCGGGGCGACGAGCTCTGACGACGAGCTCTGCGCTCGGTCTCTCTGTAACGCACGAGTGCGAGCGTTATAACTGTTTACCCATACGTACATAATACCCGGCGCTCAAGTTTGTGCTGTGCGCAACGAACGCGCCGCACTCGCGCGCGCGCGGCCGGTGACGACGACGCATGTCGACGGGCGACGCCGCGCACGTCGCTCGCGCACCCTTGGACGCGTACGACGACGCGTCGAGCGACGACGTGCGATTCGTCGACGCGGCGTCGGGTAAAAGGTTGAGCGGAAGCGCGTTCGTTCGGTTGGTTGGAGCGGCTCGGCGCGCGTTGGTCGCGTCCGCGGCGACGGTGAAGACGGCAAAGGGAGAGGGCGACGACGGCGGCGTCGTCGTCGTCGCGCTCGGATGCGACGTCGGGGTGGAGTTTGTGGCGTACTTTCTCGCCGCGTGCGCGCTCGGGTGGACGCCGGCGCCTTTAAATTCGAGGTGGAGCGCGAGCGAAGCGCGCGAAGCGTGCGCGAGTGTGTCGGCGACGATGGTCGTTTTGGATGCGTCGCACGTCGCGCGGTGGGATACGTCATCGTCGTCGTCGTCGTCGGTGTTTGAAGGGGTGGAAGTTTTGGATGCGTCGGCGCTGTGGGAAGAAGAGGCGCGGGGCGAAGAGGACGACGGACGGTTCGGTGGGTTGAAGCGGAGAGACGACGACGTGTGTTCGTTTTGTTTTACGAGCGGTACGACGG
>Ga0255784_10001819_pt1 | contig 17083 bp, 24 predicted proteins | sample 101ome_14_FD_179982 | JGI IMG/M metagenome (GOLD analysis project Ga0255784, IMG submission 179982) | Coastal salt marsh microbial communities from the Groves Creek Marsh, Skidaway Island, Georgia - 101403AT metaG (version 2) | ecosystem: Environmental > Aquatic > Marine > Intertidal zone >...
AAATCCTTGATAAAGTTATGTCAGATTATCTCGAAAAAGAAGCATCTATGGTAAATATCGACAATACAACCGAAGAAGAAGTTGTAGTAGATGATCTTAACGAGGAACCTGTAACTAATGAATGAAGAAAACATTGCCGATGTTTGGAATCTTTTTAAGGAATATGTAGATAAAAAACAAATCGATATTGTAGCAGAAAAGTTTGTAGATTTAATGGCCGACTACGGTGTATCAGACGAAACACTAAAAGACGTATTAGGACATTGCTCATACTTAGATGGTGCAATATACTACTACCTTGATGAAGATGGCGACGATGTTGATTATGATGAAGAATGGGATGAATAATGGGATGGTATAGCGAGATATCGCGTGACGTTAGCAAAATACCTGACGCAATACAGTACTTTGAAAATGAGTTAACACAAGCAAGATCAGAGTGTAAACTTACAGGCAACGTTGAAAAATCAGCGGCTGCTATGCCAGGTATTGTCGAACATCGTTTTAATCAACTTCAAGAAATTGAAGCCATTCTGAATTATTTGAATATTGAACTACGTAGATTGCGTAGTTCATTCTTCAAAAAATATCTTGAAAACTATCAACGAGCTCTGTCAAGCCGTGACGTTGAAAAATACGTCGACGGCGAGGCAGACGTTGTTGACTACGAAAAAATTATTAATGAATTTGCACTGATGCGTAACAAATGGTTAGGTGTACTAAAAGCACTTGATCAGAAACAATGGCAAATTACAAACGTAGTTAAACTAAGAGTAGCAGGCATGGAGGACGCAACTCTTTGATAGATATTGCCATTATTACAATGAAAGGCAATACTGTTTCTGAAGAGCTTTCGAGAGACTGTTTACAATCACTTAAAAAATTTAATTACTCAGCAGATATATTTCCAGCAATATATGGAAAAGAAATAGTTAATCGTGAGTGGAAAAATCATAAACTAAAATTCCGCAAAGGCACAAAGAAAAGTCGTCAAAATACCGGAATAAAAGGTTGCTTTTTAAGTCATTATCTTTTGTGGAAACGTGTAATTGAAACACGTAAACCTCTTCTTATCTTAGAACACGATGCGGTATGTTTGCGTGAAATTCCTAAAAATTTATATATTAACCAGCATTATGATGTATTAAACTTAGATGCATATAGTCGGTTAAAAGAAGATTACGAAGATCATCTTACTTGGCCGACTGTTCCGGGATATATCAAACATGGAAGTCCTGGCATGCCTATGTCGATGGTGACAACAAATCAATGTCATATACCAGGAGCACATGCATATATAATACAACCTAACGGCGCCAGAAAAATTGTAGACTATACAAATCAGGTTGGCGCACTACCTGCTGATATTGCGTTAAATAATATTGTTCTTGGACTATATAGGTCTTATACTAGTTATTTTAGAATAAACAAAAGATTCTGGATACCACATAGACAAAAGTCTTTGCACAGTTATACTCGCAACGGCGAGTTAGCAGATAAGGAAAAATAATGCATTTTTTAATAGCATGTGACCAAGCATATTATGACGACTGGGGACACGAATTACTAAGAAGTATTTGTTTTACTAATCCTTGGCTTAAACTGCATTGTCATATAGTTAATCCACAAACTAGAAAAAAAGGATTAACATATGTTGATTATACAACAGAAGAAATAGAATTTACAAGCGAATCAAATCGATTAGGATATTTACAAGCATCACGTTTTCTTGCTGTAGCAAATAAGTTTAAAGATGAAGACTTAGTTATAACAACAGATGCTGATACAATTTGTACACGACCAGTAGATCAAGACGAATACCAATCTATATGTTCCGATGTTAATGTTTTAACACATCAAAAACATGGAGGATGGCTGTGTGGATTACTAAGTTATGGAACAGGCAGTTTTAAAAAAGATTATGCAAATGCATTGTTAAAAACTCCAGTTGAAAAATGGGAAGTTGGACACGATCAGCGTGTATTACCTACATTAAATGACAAGCACAATTTTAGAATATTGCCACAAACTTGGATGACTATTGGTAAGCACAGAAACTCAAGTGTGTTCTATACACTTAAAGGAAGAGACAGGAACAATAAATACTTCCTAGCAAGTTATAAGAAATTTATTGCGCCATGAAAGTAATCGGAATTGAAAATGTATTTCGTACACATCCTCTCCCAGACTTGCCTAATTTCAAAGTTGTTACTTGGGAAGATAAGGTAGAAATAAATTCTGCTGACATTTATATTCAAGCAAACATAATGGAGTGCAAACATAGGAAATTACGTCCTATGTATCAATATATCAAAGATAGCGGCAAGCCTTGGATAGTTGCAGAAAGTGCAGTCTTTCGTAAGAATATGAAAGCGCCGCCAAACCCAATGGCATATCATCGTTATAGTTGGTTTAGTTATTTTCGAGATGAAGGTCTATATAATAATCAAAACAGACCTAGCGATAGATGGGATCAAATACAACGTGATCAAAACATTGAAGTAAAAGACTGGCGAAACGAAGGCGATTATGTTCTTGTAGCACTACAGCGTCCAGGCGATAGCAGTTTAAAAAATTTACTTGCAAAATACAAAACATACGAAAACTTTTTAGCATCTATACTTAAAGACATACGAAAAAATACTAAAAGACCTATACGCTTAAGAATGCATCCATTAAGACGAGATAGACAAGAAGAAATATTTAAAAAATTAAATTTAGAAGGTGTTACTATAAGTGACAATACCGAGGGTGCAAAAATCGCCGGAGGCGGTGAAGGCGGATCTGGATTGCAAAAAGACTTTGCTGGTGCTTGGTGCGTTGTAGGATTCAATTCAAATGTATTAACAGAAAGTATATGCGAAGGAATACCTACATTTAGTTTGTGTCCAAGTTCAATGGCCTGGGAATGTTCTAATACAAATTTAGCCGATTTAGACAACCCCAAATTTTTTGATAGACAACAGTGGTTATACAACTTAGGTTACTGTCAATGGAGAGAAGATGAAATTGCACAAGGTGCACCTTATCATCATTTGATGGAAATTTATGATCAGGCTAAAATGTATATCCAAAATGGTCAATTACGTTAGCAAACACTTCTTCTACTAATTTTTTAGTCCTATTACTGTAGTATCTTTGATAATCTGCATTTTTTCTTATACCTGATTTAACAAACGTTGTTAGTAGTTCTCCATTATATGGAATAGGTAAATCTAAAAATTCTCGATGTAGATTTTCATATTTTATAAGTTTTTTTACCTTAATATTATTTTCTGGATCAGTATATTTGTCCCAGTCATTATATTTGTCACAGTGTTTGACGACAAAATTTTCAAATCCTTCTCGAGTGCGCCAACTTCCGATTTTTTGTGTCCAGTGATAATGGCTTACTATTTTGTCCCACGGATTTCTTTCTACTGCAAATGTAAAATAATCTTCTAATATTTTTCCATGCTTTTTACGAAAATAATTCCAACCTAAATGCCCGCTGGTTTGGGTTGTGTTTAACCTTGGAGTTCCGTCGGCTTCGCTTCCTGTACAAATATCATTTGGACCTAAATAAGGAACAAGATATTTTTCTATACTTGACCCAGCAGTTTTTCTTGTTTTTATAAAAATAAATTCATGTTGGTGAGATATAATCATATAAATATTTATAATTAAGTACAAGGTTAATTATAAAATGGAATTAGAAGAACACCTCGGTGGACATGATAACAAAACACACCTTGATCCTGGATCATTAGAATTATTTCAAGACTTAGGCTATAAGTCGTTCCTTGATGTAGGATGTGGTCCTGGAGGAATGGTAGAGTTAGCAGAAGCAAACGGATTTGATGCATTTGGTATAGATGGCGATCACACCCTAAAACGTTATAACGATAATAATTTTTTAATACACGATTTTACAAAAGGACCTGCACCACTAGACAAAAAATTTGATATATGTTGGTGTGTTGAATTTGTAGAACATGTATACGAAGAATACATTCCAAACTATGTACAGGCTATGCAAAATTGCAAAAATTTAGCAATGACACATGCCCTAGAAGGCCAAACCGGCTACCATCATGTAAACTGTAAAAATCCCGATTATTGGATTACAACCATGGCCAAATATGGGTTTAAATTTGATCCTGAAATGACTAGAACACTTAGAAAACGTAGTAGAATGGGTACTAGTAAAAAATTTAGATTTATGAGAAGATCAGGGTTATTTTTTACAAACATTAACGAAAGTAGAGTAGAATGAATATTGAATTTGGCTGTGGTGAAAAACCTACTAAAAAAGAATTTAAAACTTGTGATATAAGAGATGTACCAGGTGTTGACTATGTTTGTCCAGCATGGGAAATAGAAAAATTTGTACAGCCAAATACTGTAGATGAAATATTTTCGAGACACATGTTTGAGCATTTAACTTTTATACAAGGAGAAAAGGTTTTAGAAGCATGGCTCAATATATTGAAACCAGGCGGAATAATGGAAATGAGATTGCCCAATATGACTTTCCATATCAACCAATGGAATACAAGATCTAACATGGAGCATGCTAAGGCAGGTTTTTGGGGATGGCAAAGAGAAGGTGAAACAGAAGTATGGGATGTACATAAAAGTGGATACGACATACAAATGTTAAAAGAATTATTGATAGAAAAAGGATACACTAACATTCGTAGTTTAAAAAAACCAATGCATGCCGAACTACATGTGGTGTGTAATAAACCATGACATACTGGACAGAAAAATGGGACGACCCTCAACATGTAAAATCAAAGGTTGAGATATTTAAATCATTAACAGATTACCTAGTGACTCCACCGAAAAATATATTAGATATAGGGTGCGGATATGCTAGAGAAAGCGAATATTTTCAAAAAGAGTATGGAACTGATCTTTGGTTACTAGACGGTGATTTTAATTCTACAAAAGATAAACGCCGCCAAGTAAAATACGGAACAGCCGAAACATTTGCATTTTACAACAAAGTTGAAACACTATTAGAATCGTATAATAGCCGAGGAATGAAATATACATTTGTTGATGCAACCAATATAAACATTCCTGCTAATGTAAAATTTGATTTAATATACAGCGGGCTAAGTTGCGGTTTTCATTATCCAGCAAACACTTACAAAGATTTAGTTTTAAAACATTCTCATAAAAATACAAAGGTTGTGTTTGATTTAAGAAATGTTCGAGAACAAGAAGATTTTGAAATAGTAAACGTCATACGAAAGGACAGAAAAAGCGTCAAAGCCGAAATCAAGTTTGTGTAATTAAACACGTATATAAATATCTACATGCAAAAAGTGGTTTTAGTTACAGGCGGTTTTGATCCCCTACATAGTGGACATATAGAATATTTCAAAGCAGCAAAAAAGTTAGGCGATAAACTTGTTGTTGGAGTAAATAGTGATGATTGGCTTACTCGTAAAAAAGGAAGACCATTTATGCCGATAGCAGAACGTGCGGCAATTATAAAAGAACTTGCTTGTGTTGATCAAGTAATTAGTTTTGACGATGGAGACGACAGCGCATGCGGTGCAATTTTTAAAACAATGTCGACTAACTCAGGAAAGGTTATTTTTGCCAATGGAGGTGATAGAACAAACACAACTACACCTGAGTATAAGATATATGGTGATAATCCACAAGTTGAATTTGCATTTGGCGTAGGTGGTGATAACAAAATAAATTCAAGTAGTTGGATACTAGATGAATGGAAAACACAGAAAACGGAGCGTGACTGGGGTTACTGGCGGGTACTTGATCATAAGCCAGAAAAAGGTTACAAAGTAAAAGAACTAGTAATATATCCAGGAAAATCGTTAAGTGATCAACGCCATTTTAAACGCTCAGAACATTGGCATGTGCTTGAAGGTATTGTACTAATGCAAACTGAGTGGGAAGGTAGAAAAGAACAAAGATATTTAGAGCCAGGAAACATTAGAGGTTATGAAGTAGGCAACCAAGTGTGGCACAAAGCCAGCAATCCTGAAGAAGTAAACGCTCACATATTAGAAATACAGTGGGGCGAAGAATGTATAGAAGAAGACATAGAAAGAAGAAATTAATGAAAGTATATGTAGGTTATGATACTAGAGAAGATATTGCGTACCAAGTTTGTAAACATAGTATTCTCTCTAGACAACCAGAGGCAGTAGTACGTCCACTCAAGCAAGCAGAATTGCGAGATGCTGGTTGGTATACCCGTCCAGTGGATAAACTTGCAAGTACTGAATTTACATTTACTCGTTTCCTTGTTCCTGAATTAATGAATTTTCAAGGTTGGGCTTTGTTTATGGATTGTGATATGATCCTTACAACCGATATCAAAGAATTATTTGACCAAACAGATGACAAGTATGCTGTAATGTGTGTGCAACACGATTATGAAGTAAAAGAAGGCACAAAGATGGATGGACAAAAGCAAACATCTTATCCGCGTAAAAATTGGTCAAGTGTTGTACTTTGGAACTGTGGACATCCAAGTAATAAAAAACTTACACAAGATTTTGTTAACGATCCAGAAATCAATGGTGCATACTTACACCGGTTTAGTTGGCTCAAGGATGAAGAAATTGGCGAACTAGATCACACATGGAACTATCTTGTTGGGGTATATGATGATATTGAAACTCCAAAACTAATACATTACACAGAAGGTGGTCCTTGGTTTGAAAATTATAGAAACGGTGAATTTTCTCGTTTGTGGAAAGATGAATTACAGGACATGATGAATGACTAATCCAAAAAAATATCTAGCCCTTGACTCAGTAGATACTATAGTTGCTCCTCTAGCCGAAAGCCTAAATGCTGAGTTTATTGAAGGTGGCTGGAAGGGATTATCTAGATATCCAAAAGAATATCCGGTTATATTTCGCAGCATGACTCAACGCAAAACTGTTGAAGCGTGTAAAAAGCAAGGAAGACCATATATATACATTGACACCGGATATATAGGAAACATGCAAAAGCGCAAAGATTGGCACCGTATAGTTCCAAACGGAATGCAACACTCAAGCATTAATTGGGAAATGCCCAAAGATAGATTTGAGTGGATTTCAGGATCTAAGCCTTATTTAAGATTTCCTGGATGGAAGAAAAATGGTAGAGCTATTTTAGTTGTAACACCGTCTGAAAAACCTTGTAAGTTTTATGGCATTAGTAGAGACCAATGGTTAAAAGATACACTAGATACACTAAAACAACATACCGATCGTCCTATTATTATTAGAGACAAAGTAAATAGAAGAGATAGAGTCGGTTCTGGAAGCATATATCACCAACTTGACGAAGATCAGATTTTTGCAGTTGTTACATATAACAGCATTGCCGCAACTGAAGCAATCGGTTATGGAGTACCATGTTTTACATTGGCTCCTAATGCTGCCGACTATTTTTGTGAAAAGGATTTAACTAAAATAGAAACTCCAAAGTACGAAGATTACGACAAAGTAAGGCGTTGGCAAAATTGGTTAGGTTACTGTCAGTACTTGCCAAAAGAAATGCGTGACGGTGTAGCAATGAAACATATCGAGAGGTACAACTTGTCATGACTATAACTGTTGCATCATATTTAATGGGAATACCTCCCGGAAATACTAATCCAGAAAAGCCTGCTATTATTGTTAATTTTATAGAAGGAGTTTGGAAGTGTGGAGACGAAGGTACTATAGTTACTGATTACAATCCTGTAGGTTCTGATGTAGCAGTTGTACAAGGATTTGTTCATCCTGGTAGTAAAAATTCTCCGCATCTTAATTTACGAAAAGAAGTTTTTGAAAAACAACAACGAGAAGGCAAACGTAGTATTATTGTTGACAGTAATTTATTTTTATATGCTGACAAAAAGAACAGTAAACAATATTTAAGATACAGTTACGATGGTATATTTCCTACTACAGGAGAATACTGTAATGACAATCCAGATCCGTACCGCTGGCAAAAACTAAGCAAAGATCTTGGAATACAATTAAAAGCATGGAAACTAAGCAAAGGTAAACACATCCTTATAACTTGTCAAAGAGACGGCGGCTGGAGTATGGACGGACAATCTGTTATGCCTTGGTTGTTAAAAACTATTAAGGACATACGTAAATGGACTGATCGACCTATTAGAGTAAGATTTCATCCAGGTGACAAAAGAGTGTTAGAACACAAACGAGCAATCGCACGTTATAGACTACCGGGTGTTACAATAAGCCATTACGATAATATACTACAAGATTTTATATCTTGTCACGCTGTAATTAGTTATAATAGTAGTCCTGCTATTGCAGCAGCAGTAGAAGGTGTACCTGTATTTGTGCTTGATCCTAAGCGCAGCCAGGCATCACCAGTTGCACATCATGATTTATGCAATATTGAAAAGCCTCAAGAATTTGATAGAGAAAAGTGGATACATTCTATGGCACAAATGCATTGGACACTTAGCGAATTGAAAGACGGAACAGCATGGAGACACCTAAGAAAATGGGCAAAGAAATAACAGTAGTCACTACATTTCATTATGAAGGACTATTAATTTACGGTCAAAGATTTATTGATTCGTTTGCAGAACGTGTAGATAAACGTATCAAATTGCTTGTATACACAGAAGACTGTACGCCTGAAAATCCAGATCCAGATCAAATTATAATATTAGATCAAAAAGAACATTTACCTAAATTAGTAGAATTTAAAAAACGTTGGGGAAGTGTACCAAAAGCAAACGGTAAATGTCCTTGGCCGGAAAGACGTCCTAGAGATCATCACAAAGAATTTAAATGGGATGCTGTACGTTTTGCTAACAAAGTGTATGCAGTTTTTGATGCATGTGAGCGTAGCACAGACTGGTGTGTATGGATGGATGCAGATAGTTACATTCATAGTGATTGGAGTTACGAAGAATTTGCTAAACTTCTCCCAGAAGAATCATACCTTACTATAGTTGGCAGAGGTAGAGGATCTCAAACATGGCCAGAGTGCGGCTTCTACGGAATGAATCTTAAAAACAAAGCATGTCAAGAGTTTTTAGCAGAGTTTGAACGTGTATACGAAGATGCAGACAATGGCATATTCCTTTTGGAAGAATGGCACGACAGTTATGTATTTGGAGATATTATATTTAAATTTAAACAACGCGGCTACGAAAATATTTTTGATTATAGTGCAAATATCTACGTTAAGACTGCAAAAACCGGCGGCGGCGGACATCCTCTAATTAACGGTCCTCTAGGTAAGTTTATGGATCATATGAAAGGCGGCCGGAAATCCAAAGGTATATCAAATAAAAAAGATTTAATGAGTCATAGGCAAGAAACATATTGGCAAGATGCAGTTTAATTTACATACGCAATTTGGCGCACTTAATTCTAAGCCTGTGTTTGATGCCTTTCATGCTGGCGCTAACGCTCTTGGTCATGATGTTGTCTATAATAGTAACAGTGGGATTGATGTTATTTGGAGTGTACTTTGGAACGGTCGTATGGCTAGAAACCGTGCTATCTGGGAAAGAAACATTGCACAAAAGAAATCGACCGTTGTACTCGAAGTGGGAGGGATACAACGAGGATCCACTTGGAAGGTAGGGTTAAATGGAATTAACAGAGATGGTTACTTTGGTGACAGCGGCAATGATAGCACTCGGGCTGATATTTTGGGATTGGTTTGTAAGCCTTGGCGATCCAACGGCAATTTTATTTTAATATGTGGTCAACACGATAAAAGTTTACAATGGAAAAACATGCCACGTATGAGTACGTGGGTAATGGATACTATCGAAAAAATACAAAAACACACTGATCGTCCAATACTATTCCGTCCGCATCCTAGATGTAAATTAGAAGCAATTGAACATCAATATAAAAATGTTTATAGACAAGACCCCCGTTACATTAATGGCACTTATGACGACTTTGACATAGGCTTCGACAACATATGGGCTACTATAAGTTATAGCTCAAATCCAGGTATACATAGTATACTTGAAGGCGTACCTGCTTTTGTAAGCCCCAGCTCGTTAGCGTATGATGTTGCTAATGACATAGACTTTCTACACGATATAGAAAATCCTCTCAAGCCAGATAGACAGCAATGGCTAAACGACTATGCGTGGACAGAATGGACTGTAGAAGAAATTGCTTCAGGATTGCCGCATAAACGTTTGATAGATAAGTTAATTTAATTCTTGACTTCTAACTAATTATGCGCTATAATAGTAACATGTTAAAAACAATAGAAGACTGTCTAGAAACAATCGCTGGTCTAAGAGACTCGCATTCGAATCTTAACTTTGAGAGTGAAGAGTTTACTATTATGAATAGTATCTCTCGCCAGGTGTTTCGAGGCACTGCACTTACTGATAGACAACATGCATTAGTAAAAGAAAAACTAACAAAATACATACCTATGTTAGAAGCAGTAGGGTATGAAAATGTCGAACGTGCCATCGAAGGCTTACGAAATCCTATACGACAAATTAATAGAAGTAAGTTTATTAAATTGGTTGATGCTCCTACTGATTTTCGCGATAGGGATGAAAAGCAGGTTATTGCTATTAGATTTCCTTTTAAAAAATCAGACATTGTTTTAATTAATGAAATACAGCATTCTGCCCAAGGTTATCACCATGTAAAAGGCGAGCATGTACACTATTTTAGTTTTACAGAAAACAATTTATTACAAATTGGCGATAGATTTTTTCAAAAAGATTATGAAATAGATCCTATGTTGAAAGAAAAATATCAACAAATTAAGACTATTAAAAGTAACCCTAACGAATACTTGCCCTACATAGAAAATAATAAGTTAAAAAATATTAAACCAGAATTACAAAAAATTATCGAAAACGAAACAGACAATGATATCGTTAAAATTTACGATCGTAGATTTAGGTACTGTTTAGATAATATAACTGTAAATTTAAGAGAAAGTAATCTTGAAGGGAAAATTGCTTCTCGGAATGAATTGACTTATCTAAGCAAGCCTTCAGCAGAAAACATAGATACTATACTATATGCACTATATAACCTAGACAGGTTTCCTATGTTAGTAGTACTCCATGATGATATCGAAAGTCAATTGCACGAAGTTTTAACATTTTTTAGAGATTTAATTTCTACTGAACATCAATGTGTGTTGTTTAGAACAGAAGAAAAAGAAAGCGGATTTAACCAACTTATCAAAGATAGAAACTTAAACAACTGGCTTGACAACGACACTAAAATAGTGTATATTAATAGTAATAAACTTCCAAAGTTGTTGCTAGAAACTTCTTGGAGGCCTAATTGTACCTTTGCTTACAATAGCAACAATAATAAGCATGTACAATTTTATATTAAAAATAATTGTGACTTAATTGTTCATAGAGAAGAAACAGTAAGTCCATTCACGAGAATGTTTCTATAAATGGCAAGTTGTAGATTAATAATAGAAGACGAAGTTAACATCAAACTAGAAGGATTAGATGTAGATGTTAGAAGAAAGCTCGCCAATGCTCTTAAGTTTGAAGTGCCTTATGCTAGGTACATGCCCCAGTATAAACTTGGACGATGGGACGGTAAGGTTGCTTTTTTTGGTATTGGCGGCACAGGCTACGTTAATCATCTTGATACTATTGTTGCTGTTCTACAAAAGAATAATGTCCAAATCGTAGACATTGAAGACAACAGACATCCGGTACAATTTAATTTCCCTACAATCACAGAACGCTATTGGGCAGACCAAGGAGTACGCTGGCCTAAAGGACATCCAGCAGAAGGTGAAGAAATTATTCTGCGTGACTATCAAGTAGACGCAATCAACAAGTATTTACAAAACCCACAATGCTTACAAGAAATTGCCACTGGTGCAGGTAAAACAATTACCACCGCTACACTTTCGCATCTATGTGAACCTTACGGACGTAGTCTAGTTATTGTTCCTAATAAGTCTTTGGTTACACAAACAGAAGAAGATTATATTAACTGCGGTTTAGATGTAGGTGTGTATTTTGGTGACAGAAAAGAGTTAGGTAAAACTCATACTATCTGTACGTGGCAATCACTAAACATACTAGATAAAAAGCACAAGGATGGCACAGCAGTATTATCACTAGCAGAATTTTTAGATGGTGTTAGTGCTGTTATTGTAGACGAAGTACACCAAGCAAAAGCAGAAGTACTTAAGAATCTACTAACAAGGAACTTAAAGAATGCTCCTATTAGATGGGGCCTTACTGGAACTGTTCCAAAAGAAAAGTTTGAGTTTGAATCCATCCACGCTTCATTAGGCCCCGTCATAGGTGGCATCACAGCAAAAGAACTACAAGACAAAGGTGTACTATCTAATTGCCATGTTAACGTTGTGCAACTAATAGATATACCTTCATTTACTGATTATCAAAGTGAATTAAAATATCTTGTTACTAATGAAGGCAGAATTGATTACATAGGCAAATTACTAAACAACATACGACAAGAAGGCAATACACTAATACTTGTTGATAGAATCTCTGCAGGCGAGATGCTATTAGAAAGAATACCCGGAGCAACATTTGTTAAAGGTGATGTGAAACTAAAAGATAGAAAGGATGCATATGATGAGATTAATGAAGGGACTAATCATGTTGTTATCGCAACCTACGGAGTCGCAGCCGTTGGTATTAATATACCGCGTATCTTTAATCTTGTTCTTATTGAGCCTGGCAAGTCTTTTGTTCGCGTTATTCAAAGTATTGGTCGTGGGGTAAGAAAGGCAAAAGACAAAGACTTTGTACAAATTTGGGATATCACTTCAACGTGCAAGTTTGCCAAACGACATCTAACACAAAGAAAAAAATTCTATAAGGAAGCACAATATCCATTCACTATAGAAAAAGTAGATTGGAATTAAATATATGCAAATACTAACACTAGATAACCAATGTTATAAATTAACACAATTACCAGATCAAATAGAAGATGAAATACATTTTAGTGTATTAGATAATTCAGATCCTAAAAATCCTGACTTCTTTTTCATTCCTTTAATTTTTATTGAAAGTTTTAGTTCACCTGCTATAGTAATGGAAATAGCAGGTAAAGAAATTATGATGCCAGTTGATTGGTGTATGGCTGTAGGAGATAGTTATTCAGGCAACGATTTAGAAATACTTCCGTTAACATCAATTAATGATCGAGGTTTTGAGGCTTTCTTGTTTAATCCAATATCAAGTTATAAATTTGATTTTGGCGATATTAAGATTACAAACTTTTACAATGATGTAAAATGGTATTTTCCTAAAATGAAAAACGGACAGTTACTAAGCGTTCCTATTACAGAAGGATCAAAGCCATTGTGTGCTTATTTTGTAAAAGATATTGGAAGACAAAGCGAAGTAATAGATTATACAAATCTACTATAGGAGGAAAGAATATGACAATGAAAGCTGGTAAGATTTGGGGACAAACAGAACTTATTCACGCAAACGGTGTACTAGAGTTTCACCGTATTGAATTTAAAAAAGGTTTTAAGTGTTCAGAACACGAACACAAATATAAATGGAACGGATTCTTTGTTGAATCGGGCAAGATGCTTGTCCGTGTTTGGCAAGATGATCAAGGACTAGTTGATGAAACTATTCTTGGTCCCGGAGACTTCACGCAAGTGAAGCCAGGAAAAATTCACCAGTTTGAAGGTTTGGAAGATGGAGTCGCTTTTGAACTTTACTGGGCAGAATTTAATCATGATGATATCGTGAGAAGAACAGTAGGCTCCGCAATAAAAGGAAAGAAGTAAAAAATGTTTACAAAACTACTAGAAGGTGTAGATAGAGCACTAGTTACTAAACTAGTAATCCTACACACATTAGTAATTGCAGTAAGTAATTACTTGGTTACAATTAGATTTGATTTATTCCCAGGAGCAGACTTGCCCTTGTTTGGATCATTTCCATTAGCGGCGGCAGCGTTTACGTTTCCGATCGTGGTTGTAGCAACTGACCTAACAGTTAGAATGGTTGGTAAAGAAGCAGGTCGTGCTGTTGTAGCAATGGCAATTATTCCTGCTATTATTGCTTCGGTGCTTGTACTACTAGCACTAGGTGATGAACACGCATATAGAGTTGGTTTTGCAAGTGGTACTGCATATGCTATCGGCACAATGCTTGATGTATATGTTTTCCAAGCAATCCGTGAACGTTCAACTGCATGGTGGGCGGCACCAGCGATTTCAACTATCGCGGCTAACATCATTGACACATATTCATTCTTTTATGTGGCATTTGCAGGTTCTACAGATGCAGAAGGTAACTTAACTTGGATTGGTGAAAACTGGCACGTTGTTGCACAGAATAATACATTGACTAAGATTGTAGTTGGCTTGATTGTGTTCTTACCAGCATACGGAATTCTACTTAACTTCCTTAAAGGTAAGTTGAATGACAAAGCCGCAGGGTAAATTAATACCAGGCGAAGCCTTGATATACGAGCGTGCCGACGGTGTTGTGTACGCTCGTTATCGAGACGCTCCACACAATACTATCCCTCGTTGGATAATTGGCGGAGATCCGGGCGGTGTTGCTAGAGCACAGGGAGACTTATTAGATTATGCTGAATGGAAAAATTTATGCATGTTGGCCCAGGAGAGTCCAACTTTAAAAAAGCTCTTAGACAAATTAGTAGTTACATACTATACAATGAAGGATAATAAATGAAAATAAATCTTGAAGGATATCCTGTAACTATTACTTCATTATCAGATGAAGATTTACAAGATTTACAAAATCACTATTTGCCATTAATATTAAATAATGATATTGAAGAACCAATTATTCGTCAAAGTAAAATTTCAAAAAATGAATCTGAGTTATTTGGCGACAAAACTTTTTTTAATAAATTTAACGAAACAATATTTAAAGCCCCTTATATAGAATCATATATAGATTCATTTATGTTTCAATTTCCGTTTACTGTTGAACTAAGTTCGTGGTATAACGTTCACCACAAATATGATCATCAACAACTACATAATCATATTTGTACTGGTACGCCTGCATTTTCTTCTGTAGTAATTTTAAAACAACCAAATAACAACGCAGGACAATTTGTATTTAGAACTCCAAATTTATCAAATCATTTAAAATATTTAGAATTAGATCCACTTAATAAATATCCAAACGTTTATGAACCACCTATGCAAGATGGTGTAATGATAATATTTCCATCGTGTTTAGAACACTATGTATACTATAATCAAACTGACGAGCCAAGAGTTGTATTTGCAACTAATATAATAATAAAGAAAGATAACGGAGAAGGTAAATGAACATTATTGCAGGACCGTGTCAACACGAAACACTAGAACAAAGTTTAGAAATTGCTCGCGAATGTAACCGTGTATGTGCAATACATGGTATAGATTATATATTTAAAGCAAGTTTTGATAAAGCAAATCGTACAAGTGCATCTAGTAAACGCGGCGTTGGACTTAAACAAACTATGGAAGATTTTCTTTTGATAAAGAAAGAAGTAGATTGTAAAACATTAACTGATGTACACGATACACAACAGGTATTAGAGATTTTAGAAAATTATTACGAAGCTGTTGATGTTTTACAAATACCTGCATTTTTATGCAGGCAAACAGATTTAATAAAGGCAGTATCAAAAAGCGGAAAAATAATAAACATTAAAAAAGGACAATTCCTAGCACCTTGGGACGTTGACGGCATACTAAGCAAAACAAAAGGTGCTCGAGAAGTATGGATAACGGAGAGAGGTACAAGTTTTGGTTATAATACCCTTGTTGTTGATTTTACTGGGCTCGAGTATATGCTCACTAATTATAACGTTCCCATTGTATTGGATGCTACCCACTCGGTACAGAAGCCAGGTGGAAACGGCACTTCAAGTGGAGGGAATCGCGATTATGTTCCTGGCTTGTGTCGTGCCGCTAGTGCTTTGGGTATCAGCAACTTCTTCATAGAAGTACATGCTGATCCTGACAATGCGCCAAGCGACGGACCTAACATGGTACGTTTAGAAGATTTTGAATCAGTAATAAAAGGTATCGCAGTTATGAGAGCAGCATTAGTTAGAAATGAAATAATATGACTTGCGCCATTCTTATTCCGGCTAGATATGAAAGCACACGTTTTCCAGGCAAACCACTAGCACTACTACACAACATTCCAATGGTACGTATGGTGTTTGAACATTGTCGCAAGTCCGGTATTGGTGATGTTCGTGTGCTTACAGATGACGAACGCATTGCAGAACGTTTTAGTCCGCACGAAGTATGGGTTGATGATAAAGACTACGCTAACGGTACAGAACGTTGCGCAGGATTTGCAAATTCAAAAGATGGACAGAACTACAATAAGTTTATTAACGTACAAGGTGATATGCCTGACATAACTACAGATATTATTAAGTACGTATATTATAATTTAAATCAATATGATGTAACTACTGCACATACAGATATGGATCCTACATTACGTTCAGATCCTAACGCAGTTAAAATGATTGAAGGCGCAGGCAAAGCACTTTGGTTTGGTAGAGGTTTTACTAAGTACGGAAAACATCACTTAGGGGTATACGGTTACACAAGAGAAACCCTACTACAATACCCTGACATGCCAGTAACAGCAGAAGAAGATATTGAACAACTAGAACAGTTGCGCTGGCTCAAAAACGGTTGCACAATAGGAACACAGAGTGTATACTTTAAAGGTATAGAAATAAATTCACCCGAGGACGTAGACGCATGGCATCAAAACAAGCACTCCCAGTAAAAGACATACTTGCAGCAATTGATATGAATGCTAAAAATGTATGGAACGAGCTCTCTGATGAAGAAAAGAAACAAGTTAACTTTTGGTTGCTAAACAGATATGTTAGTTCAGTCAAAGGAAATCGAGATGCACAAGAACTTGCTGTATTTAAAACTAACGAGTACTACAACAAGAATTGGAATGAATTAGGTACACGGCATCCTAAACTACAATGGCAGTTACTATGTCAATCAGGCAATACAGGCAAAATAGAATTTCATCAATGGATAGGCTTTAAAAAGAAACAGGGCAATAATAATGCACAAAAGTTACTGGCACAAATATATCCAAATATGAAAC
>Ga0255784_10001827_pt1 | contig 17013 bp, 1 predicted proteins | sample 101ome_14_FD_179982 | JGI IMG/M metagenome (GOLD analysis project Ga0255784, IMG submission 179982) | Coastal salt marsh microbial communities from the Groves Creek Marsh, Skidaway Island, Georgia - 101403AT metaG (version 2) | ecosystem: Environmental > Aquatic > Marine > Intertidal zone > Salt...
TATCGGGCTAGTCCACATCAACACGGAATCTCCAGGCTCACATAATCGATAGACGTTCTGCTCAATTAACCGGCTATCTCTTTCGAAAGCACCTAAATCAACAAATCCATCATTATCTGGTCTTGGATGCCCATTCATATCTTCAAATAATGGAACATCTAGTGAGCCAACATTATTTCCTGGATCCAATTCTGATAATCTATAGTCTCCATTTTGACTGTCCTTAAAAATTGGTGCACGATATTGCATACCATTGCCAACAATAAGCCATTTATTGGAATTACCAGACTGAGTCCATATCGAATCAGGTAAAATTGAATTCGAAATAAATGAGCTATCAGACCAATAGTTATCCCAGTTCGCACTTGTTTCCGAAGTCGTAATTGTCCTGTAATCATTCACAGGATTAGGATGCTCAACGATAATACTATTTCGTAAATCTAATTTCGGTATCCAATTAAAATCACCAAAAACTCTATGAGATGAGCCAAGAATAGTAGAATTGTAAACTTCGTATTCCCCACCTAAAAATGCATATTCATAGGTAGTTGCATCGATAAAACAATTGATGAAGGTATACTTGTGTTCGTGGAAGCCGACATTTGTATAAACCCCTGTATGATTTCCTAAAAATTTACTATTAATAAATATCCTTTTTCGACTGTCTCCCTTGACATAATCAGAAGCTTGAGTAGCAACACAATTCTTAAATGTTGACGACGTCACTCGAATTGTATCGGACCACCAATTCCAAATAGCTCCACCTCTGAAGCTCTCGCCCGCTGCATCAGCATAGCCGTCTCTAAAGTGTAAGTTTTCAAATTCCTGAACTCCGTCATGATTTAAGATCATTACACAACGGGTAGAATCGTTCCCTGAAATAATCGTAGAATCAATTTCAGAGCCTCGGACAATTAAGGATTTATCGACATAAAAACTGCTGTAAACTCCCGGAGAAACCTGGATTGTATCACCGGGTATAGCCTTTTCTATGGCTTTCTGAATTGACGAAACAGGAGATAAAGCTGAACCCAGATTATCATCGGATCCCATTAATTGGTCTACGTATAGTGTAGTATTTGTATTTCTTACAGGTAGTAACGAATCAACAAAGAACTGAATAGAATCCTTGTAAACACATCCATCATCATAACTCCTCTCTAGACTAATCCATTGCTCGTCACTAGGAACAACAGTGTAGTAGAAACTAGGCATATCGGTTTGTCCGTTGCCGCTCCAATATGAGTTAAATACCTGGTTAAAAATGGAAGCATCTAGGCCGTAATTGCTCTTAATTACAACCGAAGAGCCTAGACTAATTGTATCAGAAATCGAGGTTAGAAAAACTCGGTTATCGTCAGGCTGAATGAGCTCTACCTGGCCTTGCCAAGTATGATTAGATTGATCAACAACATCAATAGTGTAAGTACCACTAGTTAGGCCCAAAAAAGTTGAATCTGATGAATAATTTATTCCATCCATAGAGAAGCTATATGGTGGCACTCCTCCAAGAGCTCTTGCCACAATAGTTCCATTAGATTGACCGTAACATTGAACAGGAGACGATTCAATTACAACATCAATAACCGTTGAATCCCAGTTATAAAAGTTACTTTCAAATGCTCCATAATCCACTCGACCATTAACATCTGGTCGACTTATTCCATTAGGATCTGAGTAAAATTCGACACCTAGATTTCCAATGTTCATATGCACACTAGAGGTATCCAAACTGTAATTTCCGTTAGCACTATCCACAAAAGAAACACTATTGGAATCACAAAAAGAAACCGAGACTGTCCCTCCTTGACTGAAAGTGTATGAATTTACTAACTCAGGTAATCGATTGTTTTTAAACAACACATCACCTTCGAAATTACCCCAAAATCCTTGCGTAGTATCTGGGAAAATTTGCCAATTGTTACCTAACTCTGTTACAATGTTATTTACAAATACAAATTCATGATTTTGCCATGGACTACGGTAGAGCTGTCCTTTTAGGTTTGCAATTGTCGAGTTATAAACTCGATACGTATAACCTACCTCAAAAATGTTTTGATATCCTCTGGCATCGAACAAGCAGTTATAAAAATTGGCCGATTGTCCATTATCAACAAAAAACATCGAACCCAAATATTGTGTGCCTGCTGTGGTGTTATCTAAGAATCGACAATTGATAAACGTTGGTAATCCGCCACCTCCATAGTAATCACCACCTCCACTAGCATAACCTCCATAAAAATCACAATTTTCCACCCAAATTGAATCATACTGAGCATACAAACACGCTCCGCGGTTCCCATTATACGTTTGAGGTGCAAAGCCGTCAATCAAACTTAGATTCTGAATTTTAGCCTTTGTATTTATGATTTCAATACAACGAGTAGAATCACCACCATCTATTATTGGTTTTGTTGCACCGGTTCCAATAACCGAAACATTTTTTGTTATCACAAAGCTGGCATAAGTTCCACTTGAAACATAAATAATATCGCCTGGGGCTGCTGAATCAATAGCCGTCTGAATTGTTAAAAATGGAGACGCGCTACTGCCTGAATTCTGGTCGCTCCCAGTTGTAGATACATACCAATTTCCAGAGTAATTCGAGCTAAAAAGATTATGAATCTCAGACGGTGATAGCTGTCTATTCCATATTCCAATATCATCAATAACTCCATTTAGAAACGCTGTACTACTTGACCATTCTGAGCCAAAGTACAAAGGAGCTGGGCTGCACAAACCGTGTTCTTCATCTATAAAATCAGTAAATACCAATTGATTATCTCGGTAAACTTTTAACGTATCTGAAATGTGACTGAAGACAATATGAGACCATTGGCTAAAGTTATTGTATGTGTTTGTTGAAGTTTTCTTTTCCCATCCGGCCCCTGGAGAACAGGAATTATCGCCTTTAAAACCTACATGAAAAGTATTATCTGTTTTCAAACCGAAATAATAATCTTCATTGGTTGCATTACTATAGTTTCCTTTTTTGAAAAAACATCTTGTGCTTGAGTTGGAAGGAATATCCTTGACCCAAAAAGAGAATGTCAAAGTATTACTATCAAGATAATCTTCATATGGAATTGTTAAATATGTACTTGTAATGTCATATGCGGAATTCGCATTGCCGAATCTATCAAAAGCCCCAACTGCCCCATTAAGGTGCAAATGATTGGAACCTACACCATCTAATGAATCTGTCAACGACCAATACCCTACAAGACCGGAGGTTGGATATCCGTTAGGGACATTCTGTGCATTCAAGTTTGGACTTAACACTGAAATCAAAACTGCAACAAAAAAGTTTTTCATAATTATTTAACGATAATAAGTCTATAGGCTTCGGTTGAATTCTGAGTTTCAAAAACAGCATTATATACACCCGGCGGATAATCCGAAAGGTCAATCACAAATTCCACTTCTTCAAAATTCATTACAGTAATCAATCTGCCTTGGCCGTTGAAAATTTTTACTTGTACAGGCTCAGTATAAGTCATTTCAACCTTAAACAATCCGCTTGATGGATTAGGATAAATCAACATTGGATTAATGGGCATATCGGAAATACCAAACGTCGTAGAAATCGCCACGCCAGTACTATCCTCACAATATCCATTACTCTCAATTACTGATAATGTTCCATTACTAGCCTGAGACCACATCACTGTAACTACGTTAGTTCCCTGGCCAGATACTATGACCCCGTTTGTTATAGACCAAGTGTACGTACTTCCAGAATTCTGACTCACCACATACACGTAGTTCTGCATTGGGGTCACACCGGTTGTATCTCCAATTATTGATGAAACAATTGGTAACGGATGTAAAACACTCTGGAAATAAGATGAAGTATCTACACAACCATCCGTACTTACCAAGGTTACCCTGTACAATCCACTTTGAGTAATATCAATTGACTGGAAGTTTGAACCCGTCGACCAGAAATAATCTGCCATGCCTGAAGCAGCAGTTAGGGTAACCGTATCACCTGGACAAAGGTCTAGTGATCCAACAACTGTTATCGATGTATCAGGTAATGGATTCACGATGACATTAATGGTATCACTCTCACTAGTACACCCTTTGTTATCGGAAAGCTGCACGTGAACTTGACCTGATTGATACACAGTGAGTGCTTGACCAGACGATCCATCAGACCACTGGTAACTGTAACCGGATTGCGCTGAAACAGTCAACGAATCACGATCACAGAATTCAGGTAAGCCTGAAAGTGTTAATGAATCATTAGGCAATGCATTTACGATGATTGATATAGTGTCCGATTCGCTCACACAGCCGTTTCCATCCGTGATAGTCACTGCGTAATCTCCAGCCTGTTTAATCACCGTGTAATAATTAGTATCGCCATTATTCCACAGATAATCATAACCATAAGTAGCCGTAATCGTCACCGAATCCTCGTCACAGATCTCAGTACTCCCGAAAGTGAATATCGTGTCCGAAGGCAACTGCCAAACGGTAATAGCGATGGTATCGGTATTCTTAGTACATCCATTCGTATCTAACAATGTCGCGTAGTAGTTGCCCGTTTGCGTCACTACTAAATCATTTAATGTGCTTCCATTACTCCACGTCGCTGTAACATCACTAGCCAAGCTCAGTACCACCGAATCTTCATCACAGAAGCTCGTAGGGCCACTGATGGCTACACTTGTATCCGTGTATTCGTAGAAGTTCACATACGTAGAATCATATACACGTACCTGATGCGGATACTTCGCCAAGAACCAGTACCAACCCGGAGTAGTCGCTGCTAGGACTCTACTAGTATCCCCTGTGTTCCAAATAATATCCGTCAATCCAGGGCCCGCATCCAAGAAGGTCGTATCCCCGACACATTCAAACGACTGAGCATCTGCCAATGGATCAACAGGCATGTTCTCATCACAGCTACTCAAATGATATACCGGCAAGGTATCGTTCACAAACGGCACTGTATACGTTCGATCGCCACTACTTGTCACGTTTGTACACGAGGTCAGGTTATCATCATGGCCGTCAGACCATGAATTACCATTAATGTACTTAAACTCAATACCGGTATCGCCAGAAACAAGTCCAAGCGTTACTTCATAGATACCGTCACCATCAGCATCATACATCTGAGTTGAATCTGGATCCCAACCTTGGAAGTTACCCGCTAGGTGTACTCCTTTAGTTGAATCCACTATCTGCGTACGCATGTTTACACGGAAAGTAATCTGTGACGCCTCAACAGTGATCGTATCATAGCCCACACATGCATTGGTATCGGTGACCTTCACCCAGTAATCCGTCGTTACAGAAGGATATACATTGATACTTGAACCCGTGGTGGAATCACTCCACATATAAGTGGTTGCTGATGTCGAAGACAACTCCAAACCCGTACCTAAATTGTACGTCGTAAACGAACTCGAAATCTCAGGAACAGGAACAGTCGTCAGTATCTCTATCGTATCTGTACAGCCGGCGTCTGCAAGTCCTACACTCACCCAATAGCTCGTCGTAGAATCTTGGCTTACCCATATCGTACTTGTAGTATCGCCGGTACTCCATAAAATAGACTTCGATTGACCAGAAGTACTCAGTTCAGGAACACTCAACGAAACACTATCGCCAACACACACCACCATAGAACTCGCCGTAATACGCGCGTCATTCACATAGATACGTGCAGTGTCGGTACAACTTACACCAGCATAACTGGTCGTAACGTAATACATCGTATCCACCAATGGACTTACTACAATCGAAGTGCTACTGTCGCCAGTGCTCCATACCATTGGATCCCAAATATTGACTGGAATTTCAACTATAGCTCTCTTTGACCAATCAAAATGATCATTCCAAGTACCATATTGAGTTAACTCACCATAATCTTCAAAACTAGAATTATTAGGCTCACCTGACATCCAGTTTGTATAGGTTACTTGTTGACCATTTACCCACTCCCATCCACCAAGAGGTTCTGAGTAGAAGGCGGACTGCGTGTTCTGATACAAACCGATCCAAACATTAAAATTATTTAAGCCAGCATTTAAAAGTCCGGCAGATACATATTGCTGTTTTTCCCCAGAATTCAACACAACTAAATCACCACCATATTGAGATGCATAAGCTCTTTGATTATGCCAGGTGTCTACCTTTTGAATGAAGTAAATGTCGTTACCGTCGAAAGTTCCTATGTAAACAAAATCATTAGGTAAATCTATATTAACGCCCTTGGCAGAGATTGAAAGCTCACTCCCAAAACAAAGTACCGAATCGCTGTAAATCAATTCACCACCGCCTACAATTATTGAAGTGGTGTCGTAACGTACTAAACCATCAACCGTTTTTATACAAGCATAAGTAGTTGTATTAAGGGGAGACACAAAAATGGAATCTGAGGTCTCGCCGGTTGACCATAAAATGCTGCCGATCGAATTAGAGTCTATCGGGCTAGTCCACATCAACACGGAATCTCCAGGCTCACATAATCGATAGACGTTCTGCTCAATTAACCGGCTATCTCTTTCGAAAGCACCTAAATCAACAAATCCATCATTATCTGGTCTTGGATGCCCATTCATATCTTCAAATAATGGAACATCTAGTGAGCCAACATTATTTCCTGGATCCAATTCTGATAATCTATAGTCTCCATTTTGACTGTCCTTAAAAATTGGTGCACGATATTGCATACCATTGCCAACAATAAGCCATTTATTGGAATTACCAGACTGAGTCCATATCGAATCAGGTAAAATTGAATTCGAAATAAATGAGCTATCAGACCAATAGTTATCCCAGTTCGCACTTGTTTCCGAAGTCGTAATTGTCCTGTAATCATTCACAGGATTAGGATGCTCAACGATAATACTATTTCGTAAATCTAATTTCGGTATCCAATTAAAATCACCAAAAACTCTATGAGATGAGCCAAGAATAGTAGAATTGTAAACTTCGTATTCCCCACCTAAAAATGCATATTCATAGGTAGTTGCATCGATAAAACAATTGATGAAGGTATACTTGTGTTCGTGGAAGCCGACATTTGTATAAACCCCTGTATGATTTCCTAAAAATTTACTATTAATAAATATCCTTTTTCGACTGTCTCCCTTGACATAATCAGAAGCTTGAGTAGCAACACAATTCTTAAATGTTGACGACGTCACTCGAATTGTATCGGACCACCAATTCCAAATAGCTCCACCTCTGAAGCTCTCGCCCGCTGCATCAGCATAGCCGTCTCTAAAGTGTAAGTTTTCAAATTCCTGAACTCCGTCATGATTTAAGATCATTACACAACGGGTAGAATCGTTCCCTGAAATAATCGTAGAATCAATTTCAGAGCCTCGGACAATTAAGGATTTATCGACATAAAAACTGCTGTAAACTCCCGGAGAAACCTGGATTGTATCACCGGGTATAGCCTTTTCTATGGCTTTCTGAATTGACGAAACAGGAGATAAAGCTGAACCCAGATTATCATCGGATCCCATTAATTGGTCTACGTATAGTGTAGTATTTGTATTTCTTACAGGTAGTAACGAATCAACAAAGAACTGAATAGAATCCTTGTAAACACATCCATCATCATAACTCCTCTCTAGACTAATCCATTGCTCGTCACTAGGAACAACAGTGTAGTAGAAACTAGGCATATCGGTTTGTCCGTTGCCGCTCCAATATGAGTTAAATACCTGGTTAAAAATGGAAGCATCTAGGCCGTAATTGCTCTTAATTACAACCGAAGAGCCTAGACTAATTGTATCAGAAATCGAGGTTAGAAAAACTCGGTTATCGTCAGGCTGAATGAGCTCTACCTGGCCTTGCCAAGTATGATTAGATTGATCAACAACATCAATAGTGTAAGTACCACTAGTTAGGCCCAAAAAAGTTGAATCTGATGAATAATTTATTCCATCCATAGAGAAGCTATATGGTGGCACTCCTCCAAGAGCTCTTGCCACAATAGTTCCATTAGATTGACCGTAACATTGAACAGGAGACGATTCAATTACAACATCAATAACCGTTGAATCCCAGTTATAAAAGTTACTTTCAAATGCTCCATAATCCACTCGACCATTAACATCTGGTCGACTTATTCCATTAGGATCTGAGTAAAATTCGACACCTAGATTTCCAATGTTCATATGCACACTAGAGGTATCCAAACTGTAATTTCCGTTAGCACTATCCACAAAAGAAACACTATTGGAATCACAAAAAGAAACCGAGACTGTCCCTCCTTGACTGAAAGTGTATGAATTTACTAACTCAGGTAATCGATTGTTTTTAAACAACACATCACCTTCGAAATTACCCCAAAATCCTTGCGTAGTATCTGGGAAAATTTGCCAATTGTTACCTAACTCTGTTACAATGTTATTTACAAATACAAATTCATGATTTTGCCATGGACTACGGTAGAGCTGTCCTTTTAGGTTTGCAATTGTCGAGTTATAAACTCGATACGTATAACCTACCTCAAAAATGTTTTGATATCCTCTGGCATCGAACAAGCAGTTATAAAAATTGGCCGATTGTCCATTATCAACAAAAAACATCGAACCCAAATATTGTGTGCCTGCTGTGGTGTTATCTAAGAATCGACAATTGATAAACGTTGGTAATCCGCCACCTCCATAGTAATCACCACCTCCACTAGCATAACCTCCATAAAAATCACAATTTTCCACCCAAATTGAATCATACTGAGCATACAAACACGCTCCGCGGTTCCCATTATACGTTTGAGGTGCAAAGCCGTCAATCAAACTTAGATTCTGAATTTTAGCCTTTGTATTTATGATTTCAATACAACGAGTAGAATCACCACCATCTATTATTGGTTTTGTTGCACCGGTTCCAATAACCGAAACATTTTTTGTTATCACAAAGCTGGCATAAGTTCCACTTGAAACATAAATAATATCGCCTGGGGCTGCTGAATCAATAGCCGTCTGAATTGTTAAAAATGGAGACGCGCTACTGCCTGAATTCTGGTCGCTCCCAGTTGTAGATACATACCAATTTCCAGAGTAATTCGAGCTAAAAAGATTATGAATCTCAGACGGTGATAGCTGTCTATTCCATATTCCAATATCATCAATAACTCCATTTAGAAACGCTGTACTACTTGACCATTCTGAGCCAAAGTACAAAGGAGCTGGGCTGCACAAACCGTGTTCTTCATCTATAAAATCAGTAAATACCAATTGATTATCTCGGTAAACTTTTAACGTATCTGAAATGTGACTGAAGACAATATGAGACCATTGGCTAAAGTTATTGTATGTGTTTGTTGAAGTTTTCTTTTCCCATCCGGCCCCTGGAGAACAGGAATTATCGCCTTTAAAACCTACATGAAAAGTATTATCTGTTTTCAAACCGAAATAATAATCTTCATTGGTTGCATTACTATAGTTTCCTTTTTTGAAAAAACATCTTGTGCTTGAGTTGGAAGGAATATCCTTGACCCAAAAAGAGAATGTCAAAGTATTACTATCAAGATAATCTTCATATGGAATTGTTAAATATGTACTTGTAATGTCATATGCGGAATTCGCATTGCCGAATCTATCAAAAGCCCCAACTGCCCCATTAAGGTGCAAATGATTGGAACCTACACCATCTAATGAATCTGTCAACGACCAATACCCTACAAGACCGGAGGTTGGATATCCGTTAGGGACATTCTGTGCATTCAAGTTTGGACTTAACACTGAAATCAAAACTGCAACAAAAAAGTTTTTCATAATTATTTAACGATAATAAGTCTATAGGCTTCGGTTGAATTCTGAGTTTCAAAAACAGCATTATATACACCCGGCGGATAATCCGAAAGGTCAATCACAAATTCCACTTCTTCAAAATTCATTACAGTAATCAATCTGCCTTGGCCGTTGAAAATTTTTACTTGTACAGGCTCAGTATAAGTCATTTCAACCTTAAACAATCCGCTTGATGGATTAGGATAAATCAACATTGGATTAATGGGCATATCGGAAATACCAAACGTCGTAGAAATCGCCACGCCAGTACTATCCTCACAATATCCATTACTCTCAATTACTGATAATGTTCCATTACTAGCCTGAGACCACATCACTGTAACTACGTTAGTTCCCTGGCCAGATACTATGACCCCGTTTGTTATAGACCAAGTGTACGTACTTCCAGAATTCTGACTCACCACATACACGTAGTTCTGCATTGGGGTCACACCGGTTGTATCTCCAATTATTGATGAAACAATTGGTAACGGATGTAAAACACTCTGGAAATAAGATGAAGTATCTACACAACCATCCGTACTTACCAAGGTTACCCTGTACAATCCACTTTGAGTAATATCAATTGACTGGAAGTTTGAACCCGTCGACCAGAAATAATCTGCCATGCCTGAAGCAGCAGTTAGGGTAACCGTATCACCTGGACAAAGGTCTAGTGATCCAACAACTGTTATCGATGTATCAGGTAATGGATTCACGATGACATTAATGGTATCACTCTCACTAGTACACCCTTTGTTATCGGAAAGCTGCACGTGAACTTGACCTGATTGATACACAGTGAGTGCTTGACCAGACGATCCATCAGACCACTGGTAACTGTAACCGGATTGCGCTGAAACAGTCAACGAATCACGATCACAGAATTCAGGTAAGCCTGAAAGTGTTAATGAATCATTAGGCAATGCATTTACGATGATTGATATAGTGTCCGATTCGCTCACACAGCCGTTTCCATCCGTGATAGTCACTGCGTAATCTCCAGCCTGTTTAATCACCGTGTAATAATTAGTATCGCCATTATTCCACAGATAATCATAACCATAAGTAGCCGTAATCGTCACCGAATCCTCGTCACAGATCTCAGTACTCCCGAAAGTGAATATCGTGTCCGAAGGCAACTGCCAAACGGTAATAGCGATGGTATCGGTATTCTTAGTACATCCATTCGTATCTAACAATGTCGCGTAGTAGTTGCCCGTTTGCGTCACTACTAAATCATTTAATGTGCTTCCATTACTCCACGTCGCTGTAACATCACTAGCCAAGCTCAGTACCACCGAATCTTCATCACAGAAGCTCGTAGGGCCACTGATGGCTACACTTGTATCCGTGTATTCGTAGAAGTTCACATACGTAGAATCATATACACGTACCTGATGCGGATACTTCGCCAAGAACCAGTACCAACCCGGAGTAGTCGCTGCTAGGACTCTACTAGTATCCCCTGTGTTCCAAATAATATCCGTCAATCCAGGGCCCGCATCCAAGAAGGTCGTATCCCCGACACATTCAAACGACTGAGCATCTGCCAATGGATCAACAGGCATGTTCTCATCACAGCTACTCAAATGATATACCGGCAAGGTATCGTTCACAAACGGCACTGTATACGTTCGATCGCCACTACTTGTCACGTTTGTACACGAGGTCAGGTTATCATCATGGCCGTCAGACCATGAATTACCATTAATGTACTTAAACTCAATACCGGTATCGCCAGAAACAAGTCCAAGCGTTACTTCATAGATACCGTCACCATCAGCATCATACATCTGAGTTGAATCTGGATCCCAACCTTGGAAGTTACCCGCTAGGTGTACTCCTTTAGTTGAATCCACTATCTGCGTACGCATGTTTACACGGAAAGTAATCTGTGACGCCTCAACAGTGATCGTATCATAGCCCACACATGCATTGGTATCGGTGACCTTCACCCAGTAATCCGTCGTTACAGAAGGATATACATTGATACTTGAACCCGTGGTGGAATCACTCCACATATAAGTGGTTGCTGATGTCGAAGACAACTCCAAACCCGTACCTAAATTGTACGTCGTAAACGAACTCGAAATCTCAGGAACAGGAACAGTCGTCAGTATCTCTATCGTATCTGTACAGCCGGCGTCTGCAAGTCCTACACTCACCCAATAGCTCGTCGTAGAATCTTGGCTTACCCATATCGTACTTGTAGTATCGCCGGTACTCCATAAAATAGACTTCGATTGACCAGAAGTACTCAGTTCAGGAACACTCAACGAAACACTATCGCCAACACACACCACCATAGAACTCGCCGTAATACGCGCGTCATTCACATAGATACGTGCAGTGTCGGTACAACTTACACCAGCATAACTGGTCGTAACGTAATACATCGTATCCACCAATGGACTTACTACAATCGAAGTGCTACTGTCGCCAGTGCTCCAATTAACTTCGACTGCTTCGCCATCTGCCCAACCATCGACACTGATCGTCTGTGGCCCTCCATAACAAATTGCGTCTGATGGGTTCGTGAAGTGCTTATTGTTTACGATGACAGAATCGTAACATACTGAGCTCGACCAGGTGCTTGTTACTACATATTGTGTCGTTGAATCCTGAATAAGATTAAAGGCTGATACTGTGTCACCTGTACTCCAAACAAACGACTTGGACTGGATACTGTCTAAGCCGTAGGTGGTTTCGTCTTCTACCGCAAATGATACTGTACCCGATTCGCATAAGAACCTCGTTGAAACCTCAATACCTGGATCGTTCACATAAACGTTGATTGAATCAATACAGCTCTCCCCGTTTACGGTGGTATATACCTTAAACTGAGTAGTAGTGTCAAGTACCGAAGTCAGAGAGGCAGATGTATCCATTGTGCTCCAGTACACGAAACTAGAGGCTGTGCTATCCCAGCCTGCGATTGACGCCGTTATGGATTCTCCTTCACAAATGAATTGGTCTGTGACAGTTAATTCAGCAGAATTGATTGTAATGGTATCCCAACAAACCGCATCACCAAGGGTTGTTTGCACCCAGTAACTTGAAGTTTGTGTTTGATCAATCCAGATGGAGTCTGTGGTTTCTCCTGTTGACCAAAGTATGGAACTCGAAGCTTCAAGACTTCCCCCCATGGATGCAAGTTCAGCGATTTCTGAAGGTAAAAGAGCCCTATTCCATGCACCCAAATCATCTAGCTTTCCATTGAAATTGTTACCTAGCGATGCGCCTTTACCTATTCTTAACGGCTCATTGGGCATTGAATAAGTCCATCCACCCCAATTATGTCCACAAGAATTTGAAACTTCTTCACCGTCTATGTAAAATCTAAAGTTGGAGTAAGAATAGTTTCCATCTTTACCTAATACTAAAGCATAATGATGCCATTCAGAATCATGAGTCTGTGGTGCATTTGCAAAATGAGCGGGACTCTTAAATCCAAGTCCATCACCAGAGCACTGTGCTGGATTCAATTGGACCCTAATATCAGATCCACAATCGGTTCCACAATATTGACCGATAATATCTTGGGCATTACTTGAATTAGACTTAGCCCAAAAAGCAAATGTCATAGGAGTTTGACCCGTAATTAATGCACTGTCTAATTCTAGATAAGAGCTTCCATCAAACTCAGCAACATTATTATTAGAACCATTCCCATAAGCTCCCAACACTACACCAGTATTATTGAACACATTTTCATTTGGACTAATATCTTCTATGCTTCCGCTAAATGGCATCCACAGAAGCATACTATCATTCAAACTTGATGAGCTAGGAATACCAGCTGCATAAAATGATTGAGTGCCTACATTGAGAAGTACGCTATCACCTTCACATGCATAAGTAGTTGACGCTGATATACCAGGATCATTAACATAGATGGTTAACTCATTCGTACATGTTGATCCAGCATTCTCGGAATACACATAATAAGTCGAGGTCTGCAAAGGAGTAACAGTTGTTGTTATGCCTGTATCACCGGATGACCAATAAATTGGGTCATACATGTGCAATGGAACTTCTACAATAGAATACTGTTGGAATGAATTTGAAAGGTCACTCCAGACAGCTTGGCCATTCGATATGTATAATTCTCCATAATTTTCTCCTGGATTAGTGAAGGCATTATTCGGCTCCCCATTCGCCCAAGCATAGAAACTAGAATTTGTATTCACATGTCGCCATCCGCCCAAAGGTTCTTGATAATCTGATGCATTTACATCTTGGTATATACCAATCCAAACACCAGAGTTTTGAACTAACGAACTGGAAACTAGCATACTTCCTACAGATGCATTTTCTGTACTATCAGAAATATCTACTAGAGAAAATCCATTTGCCAACGCTGATGAATTTGCATCAGTCCAAGATTGCTGGACAGTATCCAAGAAGTATTGCTTATCTCCTAATTGTCCAATTTTCACGTATGTACTTGGAACTACTCTATTTCCAGAAATCCCAACTGCCTCTAGGACCACTGATGTACCAGGGCACACAATGGTATCTGAAGCAGAGATGTTCGCTGTATAAAGTTTTGTAGTATCCGAACATACAGCATCGCCAAATCGAGTTTCTACCCAATACTCAGCTGTTTGGGCTTGTTTGATCCAAATACTATCTGATATCTCACCAGTTGACCAAAGTACTTGAGTGGCAGCCTCCTGATAGGCTCCTAAGGATGCCAATTCCGAAACTTCAGTTGCGGTGAGTGAACGGTTCCAAACGCCAACGTCATCTAGCTTTCCAATAAAACTGCTTCCCAATGATGCGCCTTTTCCTATTCGAAGAGGTTCGTTAGGCATAGTGTAGGTCCAACCGCCCCAGTTGTGCCCACAAGAATTGGATACTTCCACCCCATCGATGTAGAATTTGAAGTTCGAATACGAGAAGTTATCTCCTGTACCCATAACCAGAGCATAATGATGCCATGCGGAATCGTGATTTTGCGGTGCGGCGGCAAAATGCGCAGGACTCTTAAACCCTAGGCCATCACCAGAGCATTGTGCTGGGTTTAATTGGACACGAACATCAGTACCACAATCAGTGCCACAGTATTGTCCAATTATATCTTGAGCGCTGTTCGAATTTGTTTGCGCCCAGAAAGCGAACGTCATTTGCTCCTGACCTGTTATCAGAGCATTGTCTAACTCTAGATAAGAATCCCCATCAAACACTGCCACATTTCCACTAGAGCCATTTCGTCCATTACCAATTACAACGCCATTTCCATTGTTATTAAAGTCATTCTCGTGACCACTTTCATCGGCAAAAGTTCCATTAAAAGGCATCCATAATAGCATGCTATCATTCAAGGATGAAGTAGCGCTTAGTTGGTTTGGCAAATACGTCTGGGTATTGACAGTCAATAGAGTACTATCTCCGGCACAAGCATACGTAGCTGAACTTGTTATAGTAGGAGTATTCACATATACCGTAAATGAATCTGTACACGTAATACCATCAAAGTCAGAATACAAGTAGAACGTCGTGTTTTGATTTACCGTTGCCGTAGTCGACACGCTAATAGTGCCATCACTCCAGGTAAAAATTGGATCTACTTTGCCTTGCCATCCAACTGCGGTAAGCGCAATCTCAGTACCCGGGCAAACAATGGTATCGCTGGATTGAATTTTGATTCCAGCATCAATGACCACAAAAGTATCTACATAAGCATTGCCGTTAATAGTACCTGATGCCCAATAGGTTCCCAGACCAACATCCGTAGTTCCCGCATCTCCATTGTTCCAAACAGGATTGGTGATTCCAAATGGATCAATCTCAATATCATCTCCAGGACAAGCAAACACATCAATAGGTGCTCTCCCGTTGGTTTCATAGGCGCCGTAATCAACAAATCCACCACTGTCAACACGCGTCACGCCATAAGCATCAGTATATAATGCAATGGTATCCGTTCCCTTGTCCAAGTGCCTGTCATAAATGCTCAAACGGTAATCTCCATTTGCCGAATCACGGAACAGAACGGGGAGGGTGTCGTTATTCGTCGAAATTAACTGAGCACCATTCCAATGGGTGATGGATTCAATTGATCTAGGGAAGCGGTTATTAACGTAAATATTATCACCGTCCCATCCGTTCCAAAACTGTGTAGTATCACTTGGGAATATAGATGGAGAAGTACCTGGCTTTTCAATTACAATATTGTTTACATATTTACTGTAGTGCCCTCCCCAAGCTTGTATACCCAATGATCCATGAAGGTTGACAATTGTGTTGTTGTATACTTCATGAGTGAAACCGTTTTGGAATACACTTCCAAAGCCATCTGCGTCAATGAATGAATTGTAAATTTTCATCCACATTCCATTATCCACCATGAACACTTGACCACCTGAATTTTTTTCATTTTTAAGGAATTGACAATTGATGAAGGTTACTGCGCCCCCTCCAGCGTAATAATCTCCTCCACCTGTTGCTTTTCCGTCCTTGAATTCACAATTGAAGAACGTCATAGGGCCCCATGCATAAGCAATCCCACCTCTATTCCAATTCTGAGAAACAGGTGCATATCCGTTTCTTAGTCTTAAGTGTTTTATCTCTACACCCACAATTGTAGATTCAACAACTCTCGTCGTATCATGCCCAGTGATCGTAGGGCGATTTAATGAATCTTCACCTGTTACGATGAGTTGCTTTTCTAGAATTCGGAAGTACGAGTAGTTCCCAGAAGCAATGTAAATAGTATCACCAGCATCAGCGGCATCTATAGCTTTTTGTATCGTCTTGAATCGACTTATCGCTCTACCATCATTTTGATTAGATCCAGAATTACTTACATAAATAGCATCTAGGTTGATCACCTGAACCGTATCCTTTAAAATGTCCGACCCTAGGGTATAGGTGAATATCAATTCTCCCTCATACCCGGTGAGATCTACGTGATTCGTATTGGTCTCTCCTGTACTCCAATCACCGTATTTATTACTGGACGATGCAATTCGAACCGAATCACCACCATAGTAAACCGTATCCGGCAATTCATCGAACAGTATGTTGCTCTGGTTCTGACCATAGTTGACAAAACCTAAACTACTGTTATCATACTCATCATAAATCTTAAACAAGTTCTTCGGATTAGCACCCAAAGCAATCTGGCTATTGTTGTACGTGCCCCAATAGTTGAACTTCGCATCCTGCTCACTCACCGATGAAGCTGCAACCATATTCACTACTTCATACGCACCGTTGTCGTAGATGTTGTTGT
>Ga0255784_10001841_pt1 | contig 16911 bp, 14 predicted proteins | sample 101ome_14_FD_179982 | JGI IMG/M metagenome (GOLD analysis project Ga0255784, IMG submission 179982) | Coastal salt marsh microbial communities from the Groves Creek Marsh, Skidaway Island, Georgia - 101403AT metaG (version 2) | ecosystem: Environmental > Aquatic > Marine > Intertidal zone >...
GCAGTGTTGAAGAACATGTGCCTGGTCAGGTGCTAGATTCATTAAACATCAAAGTCTATGAAAGACCTACAGGAACTAATAGTAATATTTCTACTAATATATATTATGGCAATGGTGTAGAAACAACTTATAATATTTCAAGTAATATTTTTGATGTAACACAAATTATAGTAAGTATTGATAACATTTTGCAAAAATATGATGTAGATTACACAGTAAATGTAGAAACAAATCAAATAGAATTTTCGGTTGCGCCTACAGATAGGGCTGTTATTAGGATTAATAATTTTGGAATATCTGCAGATAATATAGTAGCAAAATCTAAATACGTAAGTGACGGTAGTTCGATTTCTATAATTTCTGGGGTATCATATAAAACAACTTTGCAAAGTATAGTAAGGAAAGACGGAAAAAACTTAAAACATATATTAACAAATGATAACGGAATTGTTGTTATTGAACTAGGTGATGCTTTAGAAAATGGTGATACAATCGAATATGTAATTTTTGATTCAACTATTGAAGATTCTCTTAGTACTATAGTTACTGAAGAAATACCAACTGACGGTAATAATACGTCATTCACACTATCAAATATACCCATGCAAAGTATGCCTTACGAATGGAATACTGTGGTTATTTGTAATAATAAATTGCTTGACCCTGGATATGTGCAAAAGTTTGAAATAAAAACAGACCAAGTTGAATATGAGTTAGATAATTCGCAAATTGACTTAGGTAACATAGCAGGTTATAAATTACATGTAGAAATTGATAACGTTCCTTTAATTGCAAATCAAGATTATACATGGAATAATATTGATGGAACTATAACTATCACTAATTTGTATAGTTTAGATAATAAAAAAATATTAGATGTTTACATTAGACACAATGTAGATTACAAATTTGGCACTTTTGACAATAACAATATATTTACACCAACACAAGATACTTTACATTTTACAAATGTATACAATACATTAGATGATGTAAAAGTTATAACGTTTGCTAACCACGACAACAGAGCAATTGAGTGGCAAAGAATTAATGTAAAAAATAGAGATGACTCTATAATTAATAATGATTACATAAAATTATCTAATATACAACGTGGAAAGATTTATCTTAACAAAGCGGCTTATGATGCACAATATGTTTGGGTAAGTAAAAATGGTAACTTGCTTGTGCCTAATGCAGATTACTATTTAAACGAAACAAAAGAAATTATTAATCTCACGATAGACGTTAATTTAGATGATGAATTTATAGTTGTATTTTACGCTGCTGATCCATTACAACATTCATTTGCATGGCAGCAATTTAAAGATATTTTAAATAAGACGCATTATCAGAGTTTAGATGGCAGCCGTACTTTTGTGCTTAAAAATGACTTAAATTGGTATGATAGAGAAATAATACTAGATGATGCAAGCTTACTTACAGACCCAACTGTAGGCGGTAATCCAGGCGTAGTGTGGATAGATAAAGAACGTATAGAGTATCACGTGAAACATGGTAATAAGTTAAGCCAGCTGCGTAGAGGAACGTTAGGGACTGGTATAAAAGACGTATATACCGAAGGTACACTAGGAATAGAAACCGCAAATGAAAATAATATACCATACAAAGACGAATTTTATTCAACAGTTTTCACTGCCGACGGAACAAGTTCAGAATATTTGTTAGATTTTGCTAATGCAGAGATAAATGAGTTTGAAGTTTTTGTAGCTGGAAGGCGTCTCCGTAAAAATTCTGTCGAAGCTTATAGATTCGAGTATACTAATGAAAACAATCAATTTGTAGATAGTCTCGCAACTGATTCACCTGAAGGAGATATTACATTATCTCCAGAATTTACTATATCTAACGATAGTACTGCAACAAGTACTTTGATATTAAAAGAAGCACCTAAAGAAAATACTACAATACTTGTAATTCGTAAAAAAGGAATGACATGGAGTGACATAGGCATGTCATTAGTAAAAAGTAATACTGATATTGCAAAGTTTCTTCGTGCGACAACAGTTGATTTACCCAGATAAATACAGTAACAGGAATAACACAAAATGAATAAAATAAACGATCTAAACGGTGTATTGATAGAAGGTCATATTAAGATTTTTGATCCTGAATCAAAAGAAGTTATTATAAACAAAAGAAACGCAATACATTATGAAAATATGAGTATTGCTTTGGCTGAAAGTTTAGGTAACAATGGTTCGGGATTTATTTACGAAATGAGTTTTGGAAACGGTGGAACTAGTGTAGATCCTACTGGTATAATAACTTATTTAACTCCTAATAGTACAGGTACAAACGCAGGTCTTTACAATCAAACATACACTAAAATTGTGGATGACCGCAGTGTAAATAATACGGATCCTTTTAGAAATAAAATAGAGACAAGGCATTTAAGTGGAACAAATTATACAGATGTTCTAGTGTCTTGCCTGTTAGACTATAGCGAGCCTGACGGACAAGATGCATTTGATAATTCTGCTAATGCTGAGGGTGCTTTTATATTTGATGAACTAGGATTAAGAGCATATAATCCAGACGGTTCGGGAAGACTATTAACACATGTTATTTTTCATCCAGTTCAAAAAAGTTTGAATAGATTGATTCAAATAGATTACACAGTTAGAGTACAAAGCTTAACAGGATTTAATGAGGAGTAATCATGCCGTATACAATTGATTTTTCAGACCCGTCTAAAAATTCACTTACTGTAAACGATAATACTATTAACACAGAGACAAGTATTAAGATACCGGGAAAAAACTCATTAGGGTATGGGCAGGTTATTGCCGAGAACTTGTTAAAATTATTAGAAAATTTTGCAAGTGTAATTGAGCCAGATAATCCTGTAGAAGGTCAGTTGTGGTATGATAACGTTAATGAGCAGTTAATGGTATTTGATGGTGTAAAATTTACTAGTGCCGGCGGCTTACAAAAATCTAATTCTATACCAGAGGTGTCAAACAGTGTTGTAGGAGATATTTGGGTAGATAAAACTAAACAACAATTATACCTATTTTCGGGAACAGAGTGGCTATTAATAGGACCAGATTATAGTAACGGCCTTGTAACCGGAGTAAAAGTTGAAACAATTTTAGGTGTAGATAATAATGAATACAATGTAATTAAAATGAATGTAAACAACGAAGTTGTAGCTATCATTGCTTTTGATACATTTGTACCTAAATTATTCATAAATGGGTTTTCGGGAGTTTCAATTAAACCAGGATTCAATTTAGCAAATAGAGACACAGATAATGATAATAATAATGATGTAAAATATTTTGGAGTGTCCGAAAAAGCTGAATCATTAATAGTCAACAACACAAGTGTAGCAGCAGTAAATTTTTTACGAAGTGACACAGAGTCAACGACTTTAAATCCATTTAACGTTAGAAATTCAGATGGTTTAAAAATAGGCGCAAATAACGAGTTATCTATTAGCTTAGATAGTTCAAATGTTGTGATTAATAATAGAGCAGATTCTGGAAATATAACTTTTAAAACTACTACAAATGGAGTAACGAACGATACTTTTGTTATAGACGGAAACAATAATAGAGTTGGAATAAACACAAGTGTGCCTGACGTAGAGTTAGAAATTTTAGGTGATGTTGAAATACAACCTACAGCAGCAAATACTAAAGGAAATCTTTTAGTAAATAGCACAACTGAAAGCACAGATTTTGAGTCTGGATCTATAGTAACAAAAGGCGGCGTAGGAATAAATGCAAATCTAAATGTAGGCAAAGGCGGCTCTTTTAGAAATAGTGTTCAGTTAGGTTATACTTTGTTAGAAGATTTACCAACAACCCATGAAAGACCGAACGGTGATGTGCCTAGCGATATATTATTACCTGATTCTGATAATAAAAGAAACATAGGAAATAGTACAAAACGTTTTGCAAACATATATGCAGGTAAATTCTTAGGCAATCTAGAAGGAAATGTATCAGGATCAGTAAGCGGTACAGCTACATCTGCTAGTAGATTAGTAAACAACACCGTATTCACATTTCAAGGTGACGTAGAAACAATATCCGATACATTTAACGGCAACGGTGCACCTAAAAGCTTTACATTAAATGTTGCGCCTACGTTTATATCATCAAAAACATTAGCTAGTGATAGTTTAGATAGTGATGTTTTTTTAGTAGATAGAAACAATGGTGTAGATTCCGGATTAAGAAAAGTAAGTAAAGAAGCTATTTTTGCTAATATACCTGGTATAAACCCAGTAGGCGGTATGCTTATATGGCCAGGAATTTCAGAACCAACCGGCTGGAAATTTTGTAATGGACAAGAGTTAGATGTTGCAATTTATGCATTGTTGTTTGATATTCTTGGATATACTTACAATCCAACACCTACTGTCGGAAAGTTTGCATTACCAGATTTGAGAGGAAGATTTACGTTAGGCTTGACGAACATGGGCAATTCTACGCCTCCTACTTATGATAACAGAGTTCAAAATGCAACTACAATTGGACAAGTATCTGGGTCTGAATCAGTTAATGTAGAAATAAACAATTTACCTGAACACGAACACGATTTAAGATCAGAGACAGGACAGCAGTTTTTTGCTTTTAGAGAAACTCAAGAGCCTACACTACCAGCTGGTGTATTAGAAGGTGACTTAGAAGTTGACAGTGCGGATCCAGCAAGTGAAAAAATTGCTACAAGTGGAGGAGTTAATAGTTCTAGTTTAGGTGAACCTTTAAATGTAACCAACCCATACATGGCAATGAATTATATAATTTACACAGGAGTTAATTAATGGCTTACAGAATAAACAAAACAGACGGAAGCATATTAACTGACTTAAACGACGGTGTAGTAGACAACACATCAATAGATATAACTCTTATAGGACGTAATTACCCAGGTTTTGGAGAAATACTAAACGAAAATTTTGTGAAAATTTTAGAAAATTTTTCATCTACTTCCGCGCCTGAAAAAGCACTTAGAGGTCAATTGTGGTACGATGTATCTCAAAATAGACTTAAAGTATACGACGGTGATACATTTGTGTCGGCAAGTGGTACTATAGTCGGTACTGTAGCTAGTAATGTTGATACTGGAGATATTTTTATTGATACAAGCGTTGATCAATTAAAATTTTACAATGGCGACACTTTTGTAACTGTAGGTCCTACATACACAAAAACCCAAGGAAAATCGGGAGTAGAAGCTATTGATATTGTAGATACTGTTGGCGTAAATTATACAGTTTTAGGACAATATATTGCAGGAGTGTTGAAAGGAATATGGAGTGCGCATAATTTTACTCCTAATGTGTCTACTACTCCTGCCGGATGGACAGTGAATACACCTATTAAAATTGGTTTTAATCCTGTTGATATTAACAATTATACCTACAGAGCCAAAGCTGCTAGTACAGAAAAATTAACAGATACAGCTGGTGCAGAATTTGTGCCTAATGATTTTGTGAAAGTGGAAGAACGTAATTCACAAAATACTTTAGTAGATCAACGTATAGAATCAGGATTATTTGTAAAAGGTACTACTGGTTTAAGTGTCGGAGCTAATGATGCTATATATCTTACTGCAAAAGTAGATAGCGATTTATCTGTTATAGATATTGAAAGACAAAACTTTGACTTTGCAATTAGATTATCAGAAGGTAACTCTAAAGTAAATGCAATAAAAATTGATACCAGTGAAAAAAGAATTGGAATTTTTAATAATACACCGTCTACAGAATTAGACGTGACCGGTACTGTAACAGCTACAGAATTTGTAGGCGAATTTAAAGGAACAGTAGTAGCTGATGATTCAACAATATTAGTAGATGCTGTAAATGGCACTATTCCTGGATATGTTTCAATTATACAACTCCAAGACGTTGCTGCAAACAGCGCAGATTTTGCAGCATTTAAGGCAGCGATAGCAAGCCTATAAGTTAGATATGTGTTTCAGCTAAATAATAGTAACTGAGAGGTTAAGCAAGAATGGCATATACAATTAATAATTATAACACTAGTGTGTTAACTGTTGTAGAAGACGGAACAGTGGATCAATCAACTGATCTTAAATTAGTTGGTAGAAATTACGCAGGTTACGGAGAAATACAAAATGAAAATTTTGTATTTTTACTGGAAAATTTTGCTGGTAGTAATCAGCCGCCGAGGGCTCTTACTGGACAAATATGGTATGATAGTTCTGCAGGAAAAATAAAATATTGGGATGGGTCTCAATGGAGAAATACAGGTGGAACCACAGCTTCACCTACTGCACCTGCAGGTTTAAGTGTAGGTGATTTATGGTGGGACACAGACGATTTACAATTATATGGCTGGTCCGGAACTGAATGGATACTTGTAGGACCGCAAGATGCAGGGCAAGGCTTAACACAAATGCAAAGTCGCCTAATAAGAGATATTGAAGGCGTTTTGCATTCTGCAATTGTTGCGATTGTTAATGATACTATTCTTTATATTTTTAGTAATGACGATGTTTATACTATTGACCAAACAGCAGAAAATAATGCTATTCCTAATTTTGATGTTGTAAGACCTGGCGTTACTCAAATTAATTCTCAATCTAGTACAAACGGCAATACTACAAGTGCTCATAGATTTTTTGGAACTGCAGAAGATTCAGATAGATTAGACGGATTTCCTGCTGCTAATTATGTTAGAGAAGTTAACGGTGAAACAACACAACTTACTCAGCCATTGGCTTTAGAAAACGATAGCGGATTTTTTGTAGGACAAGGAAGAGATTTAAAATTATCTGTTGAAAATGGAAATACTGCGGTTATTGCTAACGTACAAGGAAATAAAATAGTTCATAGAATACAAAGTACTGACGTGTTTGAAGTAGAAGCCACAGCAATTTTGCCAAGTTCAGGATCTACTACAATTGGTACAAGTAGTAATCAATGGTCTGCTATGTACGCAACTAACTTTAACGGAATAGCAACATCTGCTAATAATTTAATTGTTTCAGGTTTTTCTAATCCAGCAGTAGGACGAACTACAGCTGAAGGCGAGTCAGTAGCAGTGCGTGATAGTGGCGGAAATATTACAGCAAATTTATTTGTAGGTACTGCTACTCGTGCTAGGTATGCAGACTTAGCAGAAATTTATACTACTGATAATGAGTATACAGTTGGAACAGTAATGACTATATGTACTGATCCCGATCACGAAGCATGTGAATTTAAAGAAGATTCTATAGCTGTTATAGGTGTAATTTCAGATAGTCCTGCATATTTAATGAACGCAGAAGCAAGCGGACAGCCGATTGCACTTAAAGGACGAGTACCGGTACGTGTAATAGGCCCAGTACAAAAAGGTGAAAAAGTTTTTGCATCTGCTACCGGAATTGCTACAACAGAAGATAATATTCATTGTTTAGGCATAGCATTAGAAACAAATATAAATAATGAGGAAAAGTTAGTAGAATGCTTTTTAATGGTTTAAATTATGACAGTAGCAGCAGATGAAATAATCACAGCAGTACACTATGAAGCTTTACGAAATAAAGTATCAAGAATTTTAGGAAAACCTACTGGTTCATGGTTTACTGGATCAATAGGCACAACAGCTGGTTATAATCAAACAGTGTCAGCACCTGTTAAACTAATTAATGACACAATTACCTCCGCAGAGTGGAATGCAGTTAGGAGTGACGTTATAAAATGTTACGTACACCAAATTGGAAACGAACCACAAGGTGTTGATGAGCTGACAGAAGTAATTGTAGGTGATACAATAGATGCTGCAACTTATAATTTATTTGAATCTGTAATTACTACTATCACAGCAGCTAGAAATACAGTAGCCTCGACTCAAAGAAGTTTAACAAGTGCTACTACTGGTACATTAACTTCTACATGGAACGGCCAACAAACGCATGCATTTACTATGACTTGGGATAACGTAGACCATAAAAAAGGCTGGATAAATGCAGGGGGTACCTTGAGATTCACTGGAAGTGCTACTGGAACTCCTACAAAGAAAGATACAGATTGGGCAAGCATTTTAAATGGTATAGGCCAAGTTGAAATTAATAATTTAAGTATGACAAAATCAAGTTTTGGTTCGTTAAATATTCTTCAAAACGGCCCAACATACAACGGTTGGTGGTATTTAGATAGTTTACCTTTAAACACTGTGCAAACTATATATACAACAAGTGGTTTAGACCACGCCGGCTATAGCGAGTATGATGAAAATTTTTACGAAATTAAATTTTTAAAACGATCTGATACACAATATGAATTTAGAGTGCTAGTTAATGATGCTGATCAAGGCGATCCTTCGGTAGACGAAAATGTAAATGCTGATATAACAAGTACAGTACAAGTCTTTACAGCTACTGGTGCATATGTATCTTTAGATGCTCCAGTTTTTGCAGAGAAAACTCCTACTAACACCTTTAACTACACGTAAGGAAAAAGATGGCTAAAAGTGTAGGTGATAAGATTGGACAAGCAGAATACGCAACACTGTACACTGAAGTTTCTAACATATTAGGAAATCCAGTTAATGTAACAGACGACACAAATGCGTATGGCTGGAATTTAACACCAGTAAGCTCTAACGTTTCTGTAGGCAGCAAGGTAACTGCTGCTGACTGGAATAACCTACGAACTGACATTTTAAACGCATATGATCACATTGTAAACTCTACTACAACATCTCCAACTATTGCTACACTATCAGTAGGTGATGAAATCACAGCCGTGCAATACAACAATATGGAAACTATTAGCGCATTTAATTATTTAAATAGATTCACAACCCACGCTACTCATTTAACAAGCAGTTCGTTTTTTTCTACTCTTACTGATGCTTGGAACGGAACTAAAACTTTGTCAGTAGTGTGTACGTGGCCTAGTCTGACAGAAAAACTTGCCTTTTGGAATGCAGGCGGTATTTTAAGGTTTTCGTTTAGTGGAGCTAATAGCTCGGGATCAAATAAAGATGCAGATTATCTAGGCGCACTTAACGGGTTCGGAACTGCTGATTTAACAGCTAGGGATTTTAGTACAACTGGTCCGGCCGGAACTGTATATACTACAAGGGATTTTTATTTTCTAAAAAATGATAATAATGCCCAAGACAGAACGTTGATAAGATTAGACTTATCTGATGTTAGTCCTTCGTATACTGTTTATGATGAAAACTACATAAGAGTGTTAGCTAGAGATACAAGTAATACGCAAATGACTTTTAAATTTCAAGTTGTAGATGCAGATGTAGGCGAAGATCCTGAATTTGGGATAGATGAGAATGTTAATACTGATGTAACCGGTACATTAACAGCGCTAACACCTAACAGTAATATTGTAAGTGCAACAGCTCCTACCTTTAGTTCAGCAGGTTGGGTTTAATTTCTTGACAATCTAAAAAAAATATGTATAATTAAAAGTATGGATGAAAAGCTTTTAAATGCACTCGAAGTAGGCAAACTGTTAGATACTATTAACAGACATAAAAAAATTTTATATAATCAGTACATAGAAGATTCAACTATATACTATAATGGCGGTCGTTTTATTGCAGACGCTAAATTAATTAGTTTTATTGCCGGTAGTGATCCAAGACTTATACTTGATCAAGATAATATCCCTATAGAAATTAATGATACAGAAGATTTTGTAACAAAGATTATTTCACAATATCAAACTGCAATTGCACAGTATCACAAACGTTATGTCGAAATATCTAAAACTATAAGGGATAACAGTGTCTAACGGTGTTTTATTATTTGCCCATAATAACAATGTTGTTGACTATGTAGCCCAGGCAGTGTTTTGCGCCAATCGTGTAAGAGAATACATGCAATTGCCAGTGAGCATTATAACTGATTCTCGAGAATTTGTTGGTGCAGAAGTTTTTGATAACGTTATTTTTAAAGATGTAGATAATGCAAAAAACTTAAAACTATTCAAAGATGGTGATAAATTTAGTGAACGTGACACTTGGTATAACACTGACAGATTTCATGCTTATCGACTAACTCCTTACGATCAAACAATTGTCATAGACACAGATTTTATTGTATCTAATAATAATTTAAATAATCTTTTTGCATCACATAAAAGCTTTGCTTGTTCTAAAAAACATACAAGTATACATACACCTACTCAAGAATCAACAGTAGATAAGATTTCTATAAACAGCATTCCGATGTATTGGGCTACTGTAATGTATTTTAAAAAAACAAAAATAGCTGAAACAATTTTTAATTTAGTTGAACATATTCATGATAATTGGCTTTGGTATAAAAACTTGTACAGCATTAATTCAACAAAATTCAGAAATGACTATGCATTTAGCATTGCTATTCATACCCTACAAAATTTTACAGAAAGCGTAAATGATTTTGAAATACCTTACACTCAATATAACTCATTTGATGTTGATGACATAGTAAGTTTTGATAAAGACAAAATTTCTGTATTGTCACGTAGGGGAAATAACGATTATCAAATTACACATTTTCAGGGAATTAATGTTCATGTCATGAATAAATTTTCATTAGATAGAATTATAAGTGAGTCATTATGAAAGGTATTTGTATTTTTGCTCAAAACAATGACAAAGTAAATTATGTTCGGCAAGCTACAGATTTAGCATTAAGTATTAAAAAATTTAATCCTGCGGAAAATGTTAGTATTATTACTAACGACATAGTTACTGATAAAGTTTTTGATCATGTAGTCTCAATACCAAATGATGTTACAGATAAAAATAGTTGGCGTATTGAAAATAGGGCTAAAATATTCGATTTAACACCATACGAAGAAACTATTGTTTTTGATAGTGATGTTTTATTAACGCACAGTACTGAATACCTTTGGAATAATCTTGAAGGTAAAGATTTATACTTTACTACCGAAGTAATTAATCATAGAGGTAATGTAATTTTAGAAGATAATGTTCATCGTAAGACATTTATTGAAAATGACTTACCTAATATTTACAGTGCATTTTTTTACTTTAATAAAACTAACAAAAATAAAGAATTTTTTGATTTGTTAAAATTAATTGTGAATCACTATAAAGAAGTTTACAAATTAATTACTCCAAACAGTAAACAAAATTTTTGTAGTATTGATGTTTCTATTGCTATCTGCTGTAAGCTTTTAAATACTACAATACCTAAAAATTTATGGCCTGTAATACACATGAAAACTCCGTTACAAGACTTACAGCGAGTAAAAAATTGGAGTGAAAGTTTGTTATGCTATGCTAATACAGATGGATTATTTGTAAATAATTATAGACAACATGGGGTATTTCATTACGTAGATAAAGATTTTGTTAATCAAGATATTAAGGACTGGCTGTGTACTACCTAGTGTATGATAAAACTGGCACAGTAATAGGCTGTACTAACCTAAGAGATAATTCAAAAAATCTTTTAGAAATATCAGAAATGCAATATATTGATTTTATAGAAGGAAAAAGTAATTTTTTAAACTACCAAGTTCAGCTTACGGATGGTAAACCTATGTTGCAATTACGTAAAGTAGAAAAACAAGAATCATCGGTTTATAAATCATCAAATTTAAAAGAAATTATTTATAATAGTAATGCTGAAATTTTAGTTAGAGTTGCTAACAATTTTATAATATTATTTGTCAATGAACCCTATATCAAAGACGGAATAATAAATTTATATATTACTAAAAAAGATAATCCTTTAAGATTTATAGATATTGTTGAAGTAGATTTAGCAAAATTAAAAACTAATCAAAGTAAAAAAATTGAAATTCCTAGTATTGCAGGGCAGCAAATAAGTATATACACTACAAATAGCACAATTAAATTTGGATTAAACAATGAATAACAGATTGCGTCCTAAAGATTATGATATTATTTTCTTGAGTTATGACGAGCCTAATGCAGACAAAAACTATCATGATTTACTTATTAAGGTTCCGTGGGCAAAGCGTATACACGGTGTAGAAGGATCCGACGCAGCACACAAGGCTTGTGCTAAGATAAGTGAAACAGATCGCTTCATTACAGTTGATGCCGATAACATTGTAGATCCAACCTTTATTAATCAAGACTTGGTATTTCAAGATCATGTTGACCTTGCTAACAGTGTAGTAAGCTGGAGCGGCAAAAACATTATTAATGGTCTTACATACGGTAATGGTGGGATCAAATGTTGGCCTAAGCATATTGTTCAAGGCATGAAAACACACGAAAACGCCGATCCAAATAATGCCGCAGCACAAGTAGATTTTTGTTGGGATATTAAGTACTGTCAAGTTGACAAGATTTATAGTTATGTACACAATAACGCAACACCTCAGCAAGCATGGAGAGCAGGCTTTCGTGAAGGTGTAAAGATGACACTTAACGAAGGCGTTAAAGTTGAGCGTAAAAATTTCCTAAAACAAGTACACAAGAAAAACATGGACAGATTGCGCATATGGCAAACTGTAGGGTCAGATGTAGACAATGGTATATGGGCAATGTACGGAGCTCGACTTGGTACATGGATGACTAATTGTACTGATTGGGATTATGTTAATGTCCGTGATTTTGAATATGTTAATACACTGTGGCATGACACATATTCTAAAATGGACGAAACTGACCTTTTATATGAAATGGAGATTCTCGGAGTAACGTTAGTTGAAGAGCTTGGAATGGATATACCGTTAGATGTATACAACGAAGAACAGAGCAAATTCTTCAAGTCACTGTACGTGAATCCTCCTCGCATCGGCAAGAAATTCATTAAGGAAGATAGCAGTTTATACGATATTGTAATGATTACGTATAACGAGCCAAACGGCGATGAAAACTTTCAAAAACTACAACAGCGCTTTCCTCGGGCAAAACGTGTACACGGTATTAAGGGTATACACAACGCACACATTGAAGCAGCAAAGCAGGTAAGTAGCGATTTATTTTGGGTAGTTGACGGCGACGCAGTAATCCATGATGACTTTATGTTTGACTATGTAGCACCGTATAATGAAAAAGACTATGTAAAAGTGTGGCGCAGTATTAATCCTGTAAACGGTCTAGAGTACGGTTATGGCGGTGTAAAGCTATTGCCACGTGCTCTTACAGAGCATATGGACACTTCTAAGCCCGATATGACTACAAGTATTAGCTCTAAGTTTAAGCCTATGCCTGTAGTAAGTAATTATACAGACTTTGCTGTAGACGAGTTTACAGCATGGCGCAGTGCGTTTAGAGAATGCTGTAAACTGTCAAGCAAAGTTATTGATAGACAAAAATCAGGCGAAACAGACGAGCGCTTAGAAACTTGGTGTACTCATGCTGAAGGTAAGTTTGCTGACGTGGTGCTACAAGGCGCTAACGCCGGTGTTGCGTACGGTACTGCTAATAAATTCAACAAAGACAACCTAGCTAAGATAAATGACTTTGACTGGCTACTTGAGCAGTTTGAATCTAAAAACAGCATAGTAACTGTTGAGAATATATCACCAGGAATTACTGTCCAACCTATAACGCCTGAGAACAATACAACACTAACAGAGCAAGTTAATCAAATTAAAGATATACTAGACCGTTTTGAATTCCTTTATGGTGGCGATTTAGGAAATGTGCGTCGCTTTTACAACGACAAAGATTTGTCAAGTATTTTTAAAATGTCTAATAACGAAGAATTGCGAAAAGCAGTAGTTGAAAAAAATATACACAGTATTTTTAGAATTATTGATGCCGACGAAGATATGCGCAAAGCAGTAGTTGAACAAAATTTACATAGCATATTTAGACTTGTAAATGTAGACGAAGATCTCCGTAAAGCAGTGTTAGAAAACAATCTCTACAGTTTAGGCAGAATAATGCCAGAGCTAAGTGACGAGTTTAGTTTGCTATCTAATAACTATCACGCACTTTGGCGAATTTTAGAAAAGAACACTAGCAGTAAGTTCGTTGCTCCGCTAAAGAAGCTGGTCGATAACCCAGACTTTGATATGGATTGCATGGCACGTGGACAACTAGAAAGTAAAAAATGGTTAGTAGATGAACTTAAAAATATTCAAAATTTAAAATTAGGCAAAGTATGCTTAAGTGCCGGTTGGTATGCTACTGTGATTCCGTTGATAGTTGAAGCCGATATTGAGTTTGAATTAGTAAGAAGTTTTGATATAGATCCATTAGTATGGAAAATAGCAGAAGAAATTAACAAAGATCTAGTAATGGATAACTGGAAATTTAAAGCTCAAACTGCTGATATACATAGCTTAAATTATAGAAACACAAAGTATACTACTATAAAAAGTGATACCTCTGTTGAGAATATGAAAACGGCCTTTGACACAATAGTAAATACTAGTTGTGAACATATAGAAGGCTTTGATAATTGGTATAGTAAAATACCTAACGGAAAATTGTTAATTTTACAAAGTAATAATTATTTTGAAATTGAAGAGCATGTTAATTGTTCACACGATTTAGAAGATTTTTCTCAATCTACGCCTATGAGTCAAGTATTATTCGAAGGAGAATTGCAATTAGAAAAATATATAAGGTATATGAAAATTGGATATAAGTAATCTATCGGTGCGTGACTTGCAAAAAGAAAGTGCAAGAGCTCTAAGTACTATGCAAGCAACTAATAATAACATCTATAAGTTTAATAAATTAGCACACCATAACAGTCATAATTGGTACAAAGCTGTGATAGAATGGTATATCGAAGAATACGGGGATTTACCTAGTAAAATAGGTCCAGGTAAAGATATTAAGCTAGTGAGCGATAAATGAAGTTTATAAAGAAATTTAAATTATATTTAGAAAAAAACACAGTAAAATTAAGTATAAAAATTAATTCGAATTTTGTAAATACCTACACTTTTAGTATAGATCAGTTCGATAATGTGATTGACAATTGGCGAACGGGCGTAGAGTTTAGGACAGGTCATGGATCATGGATGTTTCAACATAAAAAAAGAGGCCCAAGACCTATTTGTGAACCTGCAAACTATGTACGGATAGACTTTTGGCGTGATGAACAAAGTTTTCATTATAGGGCAACATATAATGAAATGATAGAACTAGAAAAAGATTACTACTATCAGAAAGCAAATAATGTACAAGTATAGCGAAATAAAAACTATTCATTTAGAGAATACTCAAAAATGTCAAGCTAGTTGTCCTATGTGTGATCGTAATCAAAACGGCGGCGCTTTAAATCCACATATTGATCTAAGTGAGCTTTCGATAGACGATTGCAAGCATATTTTTGAACCAGAATTTATATCCCAACTTAAAACAATGTACATGTGTGGAAATCTAGGAGACCCTATTGTAGCACGTGATACGTTAGAGATTTTTAAATATTTTAGACAACATAATTCTAATATGTGGTTAAGTATGAATACCAACGCCGGCGCAAGGGACGAAGCTTGGTGGCAAGAGCTTGCAAGTACTTTTGACCGCATGGGAGCTGTCATTTTTAGCGTTGATGGTTTATCTGACACTAACCATATATATCGTCAGGGGGTAGTATGGGAAAATGTTGAAAGGAGTATGCAGGCTTTTACCCAAGCAGGAGGCAGAGCTCGTTGGGATTATTTAATATTTGACCATAATCAACATCAAGTAGATGAAGCAAAATCTTTAAGCGAAAAATTAAACTTTGAAAGATTTGTTGCAAAAAAGACTGGAAGATTTATAAATGCAAAAAGTGAAAAGAAAGATAAACATCAAGCAGTTGATAAAAAAGGTAACAAAACAGCAGAGTTAAAAGAACCAAATAAAAAACTACGTAATAAAGCAGTCAAAGAATTAAACAATGTAATTAAAAAACATGGTAGCATGGATGCATATTACGATAGCGCAGAAATTCATTGTAAAGTAAAGGACGAAGGCAACTTGTTTATTACAGCAGAAGGTTTAGCTTTGCCTTGCTGTTGGACTGCTGGACGGATGTACAAATGGTGGCACAATGACCCTAAAGTAGAACAAATATGGGACTTTATTAACGATGCTGGCGGCAAAGATGCTATAAATGCAAAAAAACATAGTCTAAAAACTGTTTTTGAAACAGGCATTTTTGATAAAATACAAGAAAGTTGGAGCAAACCTAGTTGTGCAAATGGCAAATTACAAGTTTGTGCTATGAAGTGCGGAGCCGAGTTTGATCCTTTTGGTGCACAATTCAAATAAGTACTGCATATGAATGAGATAAAATATCCATCTGATACTTTTTGTATTTTGCCCTGGGTACATTTAAGTACACGACCAGACGGAAGTATGCGTGTTTGTTGCACAGCAAATGCAAGCAGTGTAGGGCCTACAAATGACAAAAAGCACGGCGGCCAAGTTGGCATTCTTAAAACTGAAGATGGTAAACCTAACAATCTTAACGTAAGTGATTTTTTAAGTAGCTGGAATAGTACATATATGAAAAATGTACGTAAACAAATGCTTAATGGAGACGTCCCGCCTAGTTGTGTAAAGTGTTTTAAAGAAGAAGCAGCAGGGCATCGTAGCAAGCGTCAGTGGGAAACACACTACTGGAGTCAACGAGTAGACATAGATAAACTTATAGAAGAAACACTCGATGATGGGAGTGTGCCGCCCCAATTAGCATACATTGACTTGCGCTTTGGCACCAAATGTCAATTAGCGTGTGTAATGTGTTCGCCACATGATAGTAGCGGATGGATAAAAGATTACAAAGCAATCTTCCCTGAAGTGGAAAATGCAAGTTTAAAAACTACTATGCAGTGGAAAGACAAAGGCAGTTATAACGGAAGCAGTTATAACTGGCACAAACAAAACCCTGTGTTTTGGGAACAATTTTACGATCAAATTCCTAACATGCAGCAGATATATTTTGCCGGCGGCGAAAGTCTAATTATCGAAGAGCACTACGAAATACTAGAAGAATGCATACGACAAGGTCATG
>Ga0255784_10001848_pt1 | contig 16871 bp, 32 predicted proteins | sample 101ome_14_FD_179982 | JGI IMG/M metagenome (GOLD analysis project Ga0255784, IMG submission 179982) | Coastal salt marsh microbial communities from the Groves Creek Marsh, Skidaway Island, Georgia - 101403AT metaG (version 2) | ecosystem: Environmental > Aquatic > Marine > Intertidal zone >...
TTATCATATTCTAGAATGTTGTCATTCTTGGTTTGACGCACTATAAATGTTACATCATCTCCATCTATTTTGCTGTCTGTCGTTTTCTTTTTGATCACGTGGTCTTCACCGTCTTGCACAATATCCATAGAGAGACGATCACCTATCTGACTGATTGTAATTTCATTAGCATTACTTTTGCTCGATGTAAATACTGTTGCTGCCACCAACGCCAACACGATAACCGTACGCACTGAACCCCTCCTGTACCATATCTATTGTATAACTGTCGTCTACAAACAGTTCTAGTCTAAAAAAATGATTATCACCTTGCTTGCGCTCTACAATGTAATTAGGTGTTTCATCATAAAATATATTTGTTTCTGGATCTAGTCCTTTGTTTTTTTGGGCAAATAGTTCTTCATTTTGTGTTCCTAGTTCATCTATCCACTTAGCTAGAACTTCTTGCAATTGTCTTTCCATTTCGTCTATAAAGGAATATTGTAAAAAACTATTGTTATCTAAATCAGTAACCCATATATTTTTAATACTTTCTACCAGTGGATCCCTATCCAATTCGTCAAACTTTAGGAAGTCTATGTCTAGCAAATTTGTAACTGGATACTGCTTTTCCAGTTCTTCATCATAAGGTTGTTTGTTGCGCACAATCAACATTGCTCTTAGCATATCACTTGGCAATTCAAGTACAACAGGTTTAGCAGGAGTATTCCACCTACTTTTAACAACTGTTGTCTCAAATGCTTGATTCATTATGACTGTACCTACATCTGATTCAACTGCTATTTCACCCGTTTCACATCTTGCATCTTGTGTTACTGCGTCTATTTCGCAACTTGGTAGTAGTGTAATCATACTACCTCCAATTTCATCTACAATCATCATGAAGTCTGTGCCACGTACTGTAATTTTAGCACTAGGTGTTCTGATGTTCACTCGCTGTCTGCTGTTCTTTGCAATTTGTCCACTAGCATAACGCACAGCGCCCAATGTGGCTCGCATACCCAGTGCACCTTTTCCACTATTAGGATCATATATAAATTCATCTATAACCATACGGCTGTGTTCGGTAACATCAACTCTAGTATCGTCTTCAAACTCCAGTTGCCACGCACCGTCTTGTGTAGTGATAGCGTCTTGCATTTCTAGCCCTGTGCCTACTTCACCATCAAATCTATCTGTTTCTCTTTTGATTGTACCTGGGCCAGTACTTGCGGTTATTTCACCTATACTGGCCCAAGCATTTGTCGATATTAATATCAACACTAGAATGATTCTAAACATTAGTCACTCTGTGTTATATCCACACTTTGGTCATCACCTGTAAAAGTAGCATCTAGCATATTATCATAAATGCCGCTTTGTGTGATGTTATAGTAACTACCGCCACCTGTTATAGTCAAATCAATAGTGTGTCCAACAACGTCTCCGTCGCCGTCTACATCTATATCAATAACATTACCAGTTGTGCCTGTTGCTGCGGTTAGTGTTCCGTTTGTACCTGGTGAACTTGCTAAACTTGATGCGTTGTTGACTACTACATCAATCAGAGCACTTTGTCCATCTACAGTCATTTCAACAACATTTCCAGATCCATCAATAGTGAAACTTATGTCGCTGGCCGTTGCGTCTGCTGTTTCGCCTATGTCAAAGTCAAATGTTGTATCACTTCCATCAATGTCAATGTCCAGTGTAACGGTATCACAGTTTCCAGCTGCCGTACTACTACAAAGTAAATCAATCGCATTGTCGTCGCCAAGTATGTCCCAAAGGCCTGTGTAAGTAGCACCTTTGATAGTTGCTGCAATTGTGTTTTGATTACCTGTTTGTGTAATACTAAAGGTCATATCTGCACCTTCTAGTATTGCACTAGTTGTGCCATTACCAATTTGGTTATCTTCACCGTCCTGGACGATGTCTAAATCTAAGCCGTCTCCGACTTGTTGTATATAAATTTCATTTGCTAGTGCACTTGTACCCAACAAGAACACTGCAACGAAAGTTGTTAACATTTTTTTCATTGTTTGTTCTCTCCTCTGTTTTTTGGGTTAAGTGCTTAATCACTTGAAATTCCACAAACCCTTACGAACGCCTTCATACACCATTTCAATAACAGTTGCTTCTATTGCTGCTCTTACTGCTAAATTTGTTGGTTCGTTGACGCTGTAACCTGTTTCAACTTCAACACTTCTTGTGCCAAGTTCAATAAATTTAAATATGTCTGCTCCAGTTCTATAACTTGCTATTGACTTTTCTGCTGCTACGCTTAATAGCACTCTTCCTGTGCTAACGCTTACTATACGCATTCCTACTGTAACTGTGTCTATTCTATATTCTTGACTGGTTCCGATACCAAAATATCTTGCACCTTGTCCACCTGTAGTAACATTACTGTCATATCCTATAATACCGCCCTCTAAAATTAGCCCTGCAAACTTCATAGGCTGTAGTGGTGTTGCTTCTTTTTCGTAGTTTTCTCGTGTGCTTCTTATAAGTTGACGTTCTTTTACAAGATTGTCCATTCCACTACGCTCAACTACTTCAAACCATTGACCAGCACCAGTTTCTAATAATGCATCTATTACCCATACTTCTGCACCTTGTGTTACAGCACTACTCAAACTTGCTGCGCCTTCACTTGGTTTACGCTGCCCAGTCTTGTCAGTAAAACTGTATACACCAATAGTCATTGGTGGACCATCCAATGCAGGTATATCTCTTAGTTCATATCCTTGGGGATTATCTTGAGTTGCTGGCGCAGATTGAAATCTTTCTGGCACAGAACTAATACTGGAACATCCAGCTAATAAAAACACTAACGGTATTATTTTCCACATTAGAAATTAAACTCCCCTGGTCCAGGGATAGTGATTTCTGTATAGCCATCTGGCCCATCAACTGTAAGTGTAATACTTCCTGTTTCTTCATCTTTAATCCAAGTAATACTAGCACCTTCTACTTCTGTTGTACCACTATTAGCACAATCGATACCAGTATCTGCCCCACATGCCGCAAACATATTGTCTACCATCTGCTTTGACAGTGTTGCATATATTCTTGATTCTAGATTTTTGATAAACTTGTTTAAAACACTGTTCTCAAGTTCACGTTCAATACGTGCGGCTTCTGCTTCTTCAGCCTTGCGTATGTCTTCACGGCGGTTGAATTCAAGTTGCTCAATACTTAAGACATGAGCACTGTATCCTTGGCCACTAAAACTTGGGTTTTTAAATTGATGAACTAAATCCGCATTCGCCGCATTACTAACACTCAGAAATGTCAGAGCGATTGCTGCTATTTTTTTCATGTCACTCTCCTCAACTGTATTTAGCTCAATTAAGTACAAACATAAAAAAACCTGCACATAATGCAGGTTTAAGGTAGAGCTAACCGTGGCTCTACACGGGTTTATTACGTAACCACCCCTCTTGTTGTATTTCTTATATGGTGTCCTTACTGGCTATTTCAGGACTAAGTTTCTTATAATACTAATATAGTGTTTATTTTTCAAATGTCAAGTAGAAAGTTAGAAGTTTCTTTTGCTGCATGTCTGATAGCTTTATCCCAAGCACTAACTGTATCCATTTGTCCATAAAAGTATTCAGGTGTTGGTTCAGTAATAACCCAGTTACTTCCTTTATATGGATACTGTCCTGATAGTTCAGCAGCTAATTGGCCAGCACCCCAACCAGCATGCCCCAGAACAATCATAAATCGTTCAGGACCATGTCCTTGTTGTAAGTCTGTAAGTATATGATTACCAGGAGTAAAGTATACATCATCATAGAGTCTATTAGTAGTATCTCCATGATAGTCTGCACTGTGCAACACAAATCCACTGGTAGTTTGAACAGGCCCGCCGTAGTATATTTTATTCCAATCAGGAATGTTTAATTGGTTAGCAATTATTTTTGATTTACTTGTTGGATATTTTTTATTTAAAATAAACCCAATCGCACCTTCGCTATCATATTGGTGTAGATATACTACACTTTTATGAAAGACATCTGCTTTGATATTAGGTAATGCTACTAGTAGCTTTTCTTCTATTCTCAAAAATAAATTCCTTTATAGTATTTATTCAGGAATTTATCTCTCGTATGTCTCTAAAAAACTATATTGAGTACCGTTATTAAGTTCTTCAATACGCTTGTATGAATTTTGTAATTGTTCCTGTAAATCATGCACATTCTTTTTTAAAGTTTCTATAATCTGTGCTTGTTCCAGGATAATTTTTCTATTCTTTTCAGCTTCCATTTCATCAGGTAACATAATAAATCTCCTATAATTTTATATTATACACATATTTACTGTTTGTCAATAAATATAGGTAGAGGAGACAGTGAATATGGAACTTAAAGACTGGCATTTTGACAAAACTGACTTTGATTATAACAAAGCACATTGGCTAGCAAGACTAGCAGAATTAGCGTATGCACAACCACTTACGGCAAGAAAAATATTTAAAAACGCTGGCATTACAGAAAACAAATACTGGGATATTGACGGCGCTCAGGCATATGGCATAGAAAAGAATGGTGTAATATTTCTAGCATTTAGAGGTACGGAACCAAAACAAGTTTCAGACGTATTAGCTGATGCCAAAGCATGGCACAAAAAATCACAATATGGTGGAACAGTGCATGCAGGATTTAGAGGCGAAATTGATAAATTATGGCCTGATATTGAAACATGGATAGCTAAACACAAAGGCAAACAGATATATGTAACAGGGCACAGTTTAGGTGCAGCTATGGCAACACTGGCAACAAGCAGGCTACCACATGGCACAATATGTTATAATTTTGGCTCACCAAGAGCTGGATCATGGGGATTCAGTAAACAATTTGATAAAAAATATGAATTACACAGATTTGTAAATAACAATGACGCAGTGTGTCGTGTACCATTTGCGTTAATGTTCTATAGACACGTAGGCAAATTACACTATATTAACACTTATGGAAATATTAGGAATGCTACGCCTTGGCAAAGAATTAAGGACCGTTTTAGAGGTTACAGACAGGCCTGGAAGAAGGGACAAGTGTTTGATAGTTTATATGATCATGGCATGGGAAATTATACAAAGAAAATAGGCAACTTTAAAGGCTAAAATGAAAGACCCGGTAACTAATAGTTACCGGGCTTTCTTAAAATTGTTTTTTATAATATATCTAGTAACGGCGTTCTAATCTGCCTTCTCCTACTTTATTATATACTCATTATTTCTGGTTTACAAATGCGTAGAACTTTTCAGCAGCGTCTAATACTGCGTCAGCACCAGGCACTTCTGGCATTTCTACTTTAGTTACAACTTCATCACCGTCTTTGGTTACTGAAGTTTCATAAGCACCCCATTTTGCATGGTAATCTTGCCAAACATTGTTCTGTGCCATTTCCAAGATCTTTGTGCGAATTTCATATCCATTTTTATTATATTTTACTTTAGGTGCATCAGGTACCATTTTCTGAAAACCTTCAAAAAACTTTTGTGGTTCCATACCTGTTGAACGATAAAGTTCGGCCATCTTTTCAGCCATTTCAGTCATTTGTTTTGTATCAAACATTTGTATTCTCCTTGTGTATGTGTGTATGTTATATAATATAACAAAATTATTTATACAAGTCAATACTTTATTTTAGCCACCAACATAATCTTTTCTTGGTCTATACCAGTTTTTTTGATTATGTATTCTACCAAGGAGATCATTAATTTGTGTCATTTCATTATGTAGCTGATCATTATCTTCGCCTTGCATTAGTTTCATACCACGGCGGCCTGCTTTTGCCCTTAGTGCTGATTCTATAATCTCAATATCTTCAATACTAAGTTCAAACTTTAGATTCGGTTTCATTCAACATCTCCCTCGTTATTTTGTTTGCGGGCATACAAGCAACATCTAATATTGTATCATTGAATCCTGCTACATCAATAACTTCTATTGCAAGTCTGCTGCTGTTGGCAGGATCATTGATATATGCTTTGCATTCGTTTTGTGTTTCAAAAGGCAGAGTCTTTATTGCAAAAGGTTCTGCTTCCAACATAACAAATACAATAAGCCAACTCATAATGCTGCCACCTTGTGTTGTAGTGTGTCAATCAAACTGGCAAGATGAAGAACACCATTATGAATTTTTGTCTGAAATAATTGTTGAATGTATTTAAACATACTTGCCTCCGTGTTTGTGTGCATACTACTATATAGTACTTAAACCGCATGAAGTCAAGTAGTGTTTGGTGCGTTATATTGTAGCAAATAAAAAAGCGCCCTATTATTTGGACGCTTTTAATTCTTTAATTTTCATCATGATCTCTTTAGATTCTTTATAGTAACCTAAGCGAGCAAGTTCGGCAGCGGCTCTTGAATAACCTGCTACTTCACTAACATGTACCATGCCTCTAAAGATTGATTTAAGAATCGACCAGACTGGATTTACTGTGTAGTTCATTACTAGAGTAGTCATTACATTGTTCCTTATAGATATTTGAACCAAGGGCGATCGTTTTGTTGTGCCTTACGATCGTAGTTGCGAATAAAATCTTCAAAAAATAATCTCATTAGACCCAACCTTTTAAATTACGGTTCGATTCTATATTATCGTTTTTAATGTATGTTTCGTGTGCGATCCAGTAAATGTCGCCACGAGAAATACCAATATCGTTTAGTTCACGATTTGATAGTTTTGATAATTCTTTAATTGTGTGATTGATTTGACGATTGCGTTCAATCGAAGCACTTAAACTTTTAAACCAGTTGGCGATACCGTCTAAGCCAATCCAGTTGAATGTGTTTGCTACCAATGTAGTCATTTTTTTATCTTTCTGTATGTATATGTGTAAAATGTGAGCTTCACGCTCACATTAATATTTAACATGAAAACCCAACAAAAACTATCAAGTTTTCAGTAGACTCGACATGCGTCAAATGCATATCAGTCCAGGTATCCATAGACTTGAAGTACCATTATCGCAAGAACTACGATAATAGCACCTAGGCCTATATAGCCCATTATTTGATTTTCCATTTTAGGTTACATCAACTTTGCGGTCATTAAGTAAGCAGTCAAGAACATAGGCTTGATCTCCTTTACGATATTCCGTCTGTGCAAATGTACGCATTGCACTGTATTTTAAATCGTTTGATCGTGGTAAAGAGACCGCAGTCATCATTACACGACCAAGATAGGTTGCTAAATTAGTCATTTAAATATTCCTTATTGTAATGATGCTTTTTGAGGCGAGCGCCAGTTGTGTTACCAACTACTCAGGTCGAGAACTTATCTTGCCAGGTGTATTTATTATTTTACTTCATTTTAAAGCCAATACGGCCTTTTTGTCCAGTAGCAAAATAACTTTTGTTAACCAATTGTGGTGCACCTTTGAACACTGCTGGGAATTTAGTAAAGTATTCCAGTGTTACTGCGTCACCAGTCTGTTTGCCTTTGGTAACAAGTTGTACATATTCGTTGTTGTTAAGAATTTCTAGCATAGCATTTTTAAAATCATCTCTAGCATTTACTACTGGTATAACTTCATTCATAACCGCAGTTAACGCATGCCAAAATACACGATAGTCTGCACGTTGCATTGTATCACTAGCTACACCTTGTGCAGTGGTCATTTGTCTTAAACGTTCGCTATTAATATCATTTATATCTTTTGTACGTTTATCCAAATCTGCCATTGCTTGAATATCATTTTGATCAATAATATCTAATAAACGTGCTACTTTTAGTGGACCATTAACTGCACTTTCAGTTGCTAATAGTTTGATTATTTCACTGCCAGTGGGGAACTTTTGTTCTATTTCAGGTGTAATTTGTTTATATACACCACTTAAACTACTTGCTGCACCTCCACTAGTACTAATTTTACTGCTGATTTGTAGTGTACGACCGCTGTCTAATTGAATTACACTGTCAATTAATTCTTGTGCAGTGTCTTGAGGGAACATTATAGTAGCACCAGCAAAGTTACTGATCTCAAATGCTTCCATCATCTTTTTAGTATCACCAGTTACACTGCCTGGCTGACTCATTAGAGCAATTGGACCTAAATACTCGCCACCATACTTTTGTAATACATTAAAATATTTACCAGCACCAGGAATAGGCTGCTTTTGACCACGCATTGCTTGATCAACAGCATTTGCCATAACAGGTCCTAAGTCTTCCAAGTCAGCTGTGCCTGATTTAATTTCATTTGCTAGTTGTTGGGAACCACGATAGTTTTCATCTTTAATTAAATCACTAGGTTTAATTGGAACACTTTCTTTTTCAGCGCCTTGGCTGAACTTGTAACCTTTAAGTGTTTTCCACATTGTGTGTACACCTTGTGGTGGAATTGCTCTAATATATCGTACCCATGTTTGTGGCTTGTTATTTTTGTCTGTTACAGTTGCAAGTATAGCGGCACGAGTGCCACTGTTAGCACGGTTATCTTCTATCTTGGTTGAGTTATCTGGAATCGCACCGTCAACAGCCTGCATCATACTATCCATATCTTCATATGAATCACCTTCTGATGGCAATACTACGATGTCCTGAATTGTAAGTACATCATTAGGATTTGTATCGCTTACATACTGTTCACCTGGTGCTCTAGCGGTTACGCCACGTGATTCAAATAACTCTCGTGCTCTCACTTAATTTTCTCCCAACCTTCATCTGCTAAGAGACCGTCAGGATAATCTCTCCAACATTCGCCATCTTCGCAACGTTGTTCAAAATCTTCGTCATCTGGATGAGCCATGTCATGCATACCACCATAAGACAACTCTTCCTTGCGCATCTTATGTGTCCATTTTCCTTTAGGTTGGTTAACTAGATCTTCTGCATCCATTTCTTCCCAATCACCAGTTACATTGTTGATAACAATGTAATCGAAATCCTGTATTGGGGTTGGTAGGCCACCGCCGCCACCGCCGCCATTGCCTTTGTCAAAATCAAATTCGTTTACCAGTCCAGCTAGTTGTCTAAGTCTGTTTAAATCTGTCATTGTGATATTCCTGTACTAAGGATATTTATCACATTTTAGTCGTAGTTGACTCCAACACCATTCACCATCTGTAAATACTGCTCAGGCTATTGCCTATTCCTTATGCTGGTCTTACACCCCAGTATGGATTGATTACCAATTTTGGGTCAGGACCATTGTTGTCACTTTTTTTGATGCTTGATTCCATCTTCTGCCAAAAATCTTCCATACTGGTTGCATTGTCTGTCATAAACACAATGCTATCAGTCTTTTGATCAACTGCGGTTGCTTGATTGCCTTTCAAACGGAATGTCCAACAGATAGGATTTAACGCACTCAACACACTTGCAAGGGGTGATCCTGCTCTCCATAGTTGGCTGTCACTTGCTTCGTCCATATCGTTTTCTTCGTTAGCATCTGTGCCGTAGTTGTCTGTGATCCAGTCGTTCATAGCATCAACTCTCACTTCAAACATACGTACATTGTTAAAACTCACAGGTACATCCAATGGAAACTCGCCATATCGTCCTGTGCCGTCAAAGTAGTTGCCAAGATTCCAATTATTGTGCGGCCAACTTTGCCACGCATTCCATATTGCCAGTTCATTGCCGTTCAAACCGCCTGTAAAGGTGTTGGGGTTTGCGTTGGTGATGTCAAAAGTTATAGTTTCATTGAGTTCATCTTCTGTGTTAGCATCATAAACCACACTGCCAACTATCCCTGAACGCCAATAACTGTAGTTGATGTCAATCACAGGAAAGCCACCGTCTGTGCCATGTGTAACACCGTCAAGTGCGTTATATGTCCAAGCACCATCTGAGTCTGTAACAATCCAAGCAGTATCTCCGAGTGTGGCCTGATACACTTGCTCATCCATTGTTTGCTTGATAGAGGCCTCGTCCCAACGGTTGCCGTCCACCAACATCATTATCTGTCCTGTGTGGCTTCTAAACACAACCCAGTTAGGATTGATTGCGTTCATCATTCTGTGTCCAACGCTGTCAAACTTTGCTCTGCTGTCTGGAACGCTGTCTGGGTCACACACAAACATTTTGTAGTTGCTTTCATACACCCATCCGTTGAATGGTGAGCGGCTGTTGCCAAACAAGTTTCTCTGTACTCTTAAGTCTTGAAAATCTGCCATTGTCTATTCCTTATGGAGTTTCGTCTGTGCCTTGACTCCAACACCATTCACCATCTGTAAATACTGCCCAAGCCATTGAATGTTCTTGTGTAGCATTGAATGGTGCCCATTGGGCGATGCCGTCGGTGCCGCCAATGCCTGTGATTCTTACACCGCCGTTGTCAAATGCGGATCTTACTCTACAATTTACTCTAATATCGTTTATGTTGCCTGCACCATCTGAACTTGCTACAAAGGTCATCATCTGTCCTTCTTCACCATTAGCCAATGTGAAGGTTGTTCCTGAGCCGTTAGCAATCAATGTTACTGTGCCAGCACTTAGCGGTATTTCTTGCGGAGACGCTTCTCCTGTTAGTTTTACAGACCTTTTGCCTCTTTGCGGTCTATTTGGGTTTACATTTCTTACGATTGCCATTATTCATATCCTCTCGGGTCTTTAACTCTAATATCTGCAGGGTGCTTAGGACCGTTTACTCCGCCGCCTGCGTCTGTTGTTACTGCACTTACAGGAGCAACTACTTCGTTTGGTGAGTTAGCAAGAGGACCAAAGCTGTCTGCGTCAAGCATTGCTAACACTTGTTTAAATCTATTATCATCTTCACCGTTTTGATGTACGTGTACATCGGCTTTGATGCCGTCTTGTTCAATATCGTGTTGTCCTTCAACTTGATCAAGTAAATCTAATACTTGTCTTACTATATCTGTTGCTCGCATTTACATCTCCTGTATAAACTATTTAGTTAAATATGCGTATGATAAACAAGAAACCATTCCAAGATAAAATTGATGAGCTCAAACAGGAAGGCAAGTACCGTGTCTTCAATGATATTCTACGCGAGCGCGGAAAGTTTCCTAAAGCTATTTGGTACGGCAAGTATGCAATCAAAGAGATTGTAAACTGGTGTAGCAATGACTATCTTGGTATGGGACAAAATTCTGTTGTCATAGATGCAATGCATACTGCATTGAATCAAACAGGTGCTGGTAGTGGTGGCACTCGCAACATTGGAGGCACATCACACTATCACGTTGCGCTGGAAGGAGAATTAGCGTCCTTGCATAGCAAGGGTGGTGCGCTTTTATACTCGTCAGCGTATGTCGCAAATGAGTGGACACTTATTTCTCTTAAATCAATCGTTCCCGACATTGTGTATCTTAGTGATTCTATGAATCACGCCTCTCTTATTCAAGGTATAAGACACAGTGGTGCACCTAAGAAGATATGGAGGCACAACGATCTGGAGGATCTTGAGAATAAATTAGCCGAAGTAGCCAAGGAAGGCGGTACACCGTGTATCGTATTTGAATCTGTATATAGTATGGATGGTGATGTCGGCCCTATTCGAGAGGTTTGCGACTTAGCCGAACGTTACGATGCGATGACCTATATTGACGAAGTACATGCTGTTGGCTTGTACGGAAACACAGGAGCCGGTTATTGTGAACGGATAGGGGAAACACGAGTTGATATAATCAACGGAACGTTAGGCAAAGCATTTGGTGTCACTGGCGGATATATAGCAGGGGATGCTGTTATCATAGATGCTATCCGTTCAGTGGCATCAGGCTTTATTTTTACTACCAGCCTTAGTCCTGTTATTTGTGCAGGTGCTTTAGCAAGTATTAAATATCTAAAGGATCATGATGAGTTGCGATTGCAACATCAAGAACGTGCAGAAACTTTAACTAATATGTTTACGGACCGTAACTTTGAAGTGTTTGAAGGAGCATGTTCGCACATTGTACCTGTTATGATTAGAGATCCATTTAAATGCAAGTCAATAAGTGATAAGTTATTAAATGATTACGGCATCTATGTTCAACCCATAAATTATCCAACAGTCAAAGAAGGCACTGAAAGATTAAGATTTGCTCCTACTCCTTATCATACAGATGCTATGATGAACGAACTGATGGATGCATTAGAAAGAGTATATAAAGATGAATATAGTTAAAAGATATGCATATATTGCATTAGGTTTATTTTGTGTAGGCATGGCTTATGTTGGCTTTGTCGTACCAGGTATTCCGTTTTCAATTTTTCTTGTAATTGCCGCGTGGGCATTTGCAAAGAGTTCTCCGAGGCTACACAAATGGTTATACAACCATCCATGGTTTGGAGAGTTCCTTACAAACTGGACACAAAAAAGAGTATTTCCACAAAAAGGCAAGTATGCAATGATAGTCGTAATGGCATCAAGTTTGGCCTTTTTATGGTTTAGTACAGGAAACATTAAAGCGGTATTATGGAGTGGAGGCTTTATGGCACTGGTTGCTATTTGGGCTTGGAGATACCCAAGCACTGTAAAAGAACACGGTGATAGATTAGCTCAAGGTAAAAAGATAGGCTGGATTAAGTAAGCCAATTACTCCAACTTGGATGTCTAATATCAAAATCTAATTGCTTGCGGTTGTTTGCAAGTTCATAATAGTCAGGGCGGTAAGGTAGCTTTTTAGGCTTAATCAACTTACTGCCCTTTCTGCTATTACAAGGATTACACGCACTTACAATATTTTCCCAAGATGTTTTACCACCACGGCTGATAGGCAGTACGTGATCAAGTGTTAATTCTTTTTGTGGAAGTTGTGTAGAGCAGTATTGGCAGACGAACATATCTCTTAGGTGGACGTTGTATTTTGAGAATCTTGGGTTCCGCTTCCGCCGATACATATCCTTTAACATAACAACTGCCGGCACCCGAGTTTCCCAGGTGCTACTTCGTACTATCCAATCGTCGTACCATTCAAGTACATTTACTTTGTCTAACCATAGATATGTGATTGCTTCTTTCCACTGAATAGTGGAGGGTGGTAATAGGCTAATAGGTTGCCCGTCTGCATTGAGTACAAGTGTGTCTGACATCTGTATCCTCTTGCTTAATAATATTATTTATCGGCATTATCGTGTGGTATACAAACTGCTTGCATACCTTTAGGAAAGTGTCCGGTAGCAGGGTCGCCACCGACATCAAGAGCAAGTTTTTCTCTTACTTGAAAACATTCAATCATACTATCATACCTTCCTACTTCTTCTACTTCAGGATGACCATGAAATGTTAGCACAATTAAAACTAAAACCCATTCTGTCATAGTTCTTTCTCCGGAGGGAACATATCTTTAATATCACCTGACATTATCATACAATGTAGTTCGCCTACTTCAAACATTATAGTGTATGTCTTATCATCTGCACTTAAAAACATACGCATTGATCCTGGTAACATTCTACCATTGGGCAAGAATATTGAACCTTTGCCCCATAAGAATACTTCTTCACCGTAGTTGTTATCTAACATTGTATCTGGTGCTATTGTAGTACACTGTGTGATCAAAGGCAACGGAGTTACCTGTACGCCTGGAGGTTGGGCTTCTGGCATTGTGGGTTCTTCTGCGAGTGCCGGCATAGTTAGCAAACACAGAATGATTGTTGCTAACCATTTCATTGTTCGGTCCTCTTTTATCTATTTACATATTCCAAATAGTTTTGTGCAACGATTTGATTTATGTTTTCTTGTAAGTAGGTCCATTGCTTTGAACCTTCTGTATATTGTTCTTGCTCTTGTCTTAAAGATAAGAGTTTATCATTTGTTGACTGCAAAGATCTACTGCCTTTTTCCATTGTTCCTCTGCACTGTAGTTAAAGATTATGTCATCAGTTGGATCACAAATTAACCAACTTTCTTCTTTTTTATACGGAAACTCACCAGCAAGTTCTAATTCTAACTGTCCATGTTGCCAAGCAGATAATCCAACAAACATTCTCCAATATGCAGGTTGATCACCTAAACTTAATCTTTCAAACATAGATGTATCAGATGTTAGTTTATAGCCGCGACCGCCTTCTACTGTATTTCCGCAACTCCACTCATCACTGTGTAACATTATTACACTTTGTTCTGTTACTGGGCCGCCTTTGTAAACTCTTCTATCGTGATATGGATAGATAATTCCTTTTTCTTTGCATAAACGATTTACTGAAAGAGGAGTTTCAACATTAAGAGTTACACCTAATACGCCTTGTGCATTCTCACTATACAAATAGATCACAGTTCTTCTAAACCAGTTTTCTTCTGGTAAATTAGGACTTGCTACTAAAAGTTTTCCTACCCAATCGCTCATTATGCTATTCCTGTGCCGGAGGTATTTAATGCTTGAGCGTAGATATTAAAATATTGTCTACGATCTTGATAACCGTTGAGGCCGCCATTAACAGCTTTAGTAATTCTTCTAATGTCCTGTGGATTTGATATCCTATTCATCACTCTCGACTCAAAGTACCAAATTGCTATATCCATTGCAATATCAGGATCTGCTGCCATCTCTGGATTGTTTTCTAAATCTATACCTAATGCTTCTCCAGCTTTTTGATAGTTGTATCTACCAGTCAATTGAATCCATCCTCTGCCGCGATAGCGTCTGCCATCACCTGGACGAACATTGCCTAAATCTTTGCGACCATCGTATCTATCAAAATAACTGTCTGGTCCTCTTTCTGTAGATATACTCATTTGTGCTGTTTCGTGTGCAATCTGTGCCATTAGTGCTGCCACCCACCATTCTGTGTTTGGTTCACTTGCCCAACGCCTGCGAGCTTTTTCAGCCATCTTTTGCATTTTAGGATTATCAGGAAACTCTAATTCTTGATTTGATGTTAGTGTCGGTACTTGTCTTCCTCTAACACCGCTTATATTTCTATTGCCTGTAGGTGTGGGTTCTGCTACACGTTCTGCTGTATTGAGCTTTTCTAATTCACTGGCAGACATTGTACGGCCATCGCCTGATATGTCGTTGTCTTTCTTAAATGCTCTAACAGCTTTAGTTGTACGTGGGCCATACTTACCATCAACGCCTGTACTACCTACGCTGTAGCCTAATTTAATTAGAGTGCGCTGTAGTTGTTTCACAGCTCCCTTTTCTTCTGGAGGATAAGGAGGGCCTGCTTTAAGTCCACCTTCATCTGCCTCTTTAATTCTAAATTCGTTAAAACGCATTATCCTGTCCTTGTAGGGCTAATTGGTCCACCGTACTTTTCCGACTTAGCCTTCATTCCGTCAAGTTTTTTTCGTGTTTTGCCTATTTTTTGTGATTTACCTGTATCTCTTGCAAGATGGCCACGAGCTTTGCAAGATGATCTCCAACTGTTACTCATCTTACTTGAAGGAGTATTAGTACAATACGCCTTCCATCCTTGCGTAGGACCTTCTTCTGTAATTTCAAACACCTTCATAGTAAAGTATTTAGTCTATCTATAGCGGTCTGCAGGGTTTTCGAAGTCTTCTTCCTCAGGAGCAAGTTTAAATGTTAAAACCTTTCTTGGTCCTTTGGTTGTATTAATATTGATCTCACCACTTTTTTCGTGGAACTCTATTTTAGTAATCTCTGCTGGGGTATCGTTTGGCCCGACCAGAATAGTTTGGCCTAACTCAAGGTTAAGGCTAATGTTTCTTAGTGTCATGGGAGATCTCCTTTTACTGCGGTCTGTAAAGTATTTATTTTGTATTTTACCAATTTATTTGACTTTGACATCTAATGACTGTATTATGTAATAGTTAAACATAAAAGGATACCAGATGCGTAAAACACTACTTACTCTATCAATTGCTGTTGTACTTGGAGGTTGTTCAAGTATGCCTATGTCAGTTTATACTGGACAGCGTGATTGCGGTTACATTGGTTGCGAATCAGGTGGACTTACAGTTATCCCCCATGAAGAATACAGTGCGTCAACACAAGCTCGTAGATGGTACGGTTGGGAATGGGGTAAGACTTCGAGCGCAATGAAGCGTGGTTCGCCTGAATGGCGCGAAGCAAAGAAAAACGAATGTGCCAAATTGGCATCATATGGTCTTGACTGTATGGGTAGACCACTTTATAATCAAAACTAAGGCTTAATAGGAGATACAAATGGTAGACACACTTGAATTTATTGATGATCTGACTGAACTTCAGGAACTTTATCGTCAAGGAGACCTTCGTGAAATTGATTTTGCATTGGCTATCCAAAAATACACGAAACGTGTAGAACAGTTCGAAAAGGATATGCAAGCAGAACAAGATCAAATGGACTTATTTTTTAAAGACACGCCGTTTGCGTATAATCCAACCCGAGAGGTTTAGTATGGTCAAGCAAAGCAAGTTTAGACTTTGGCTAATTGATAAATGGTACGAGCATAAAGATGAATTGATGCTTTGGGAAAGAAAACTGCCAGAATACGACGATAAGTATTATTTTCGTAAACACAAATGGATGCTTCGAAAGATGTTTCAAGAAGAGCAGATTGAAAAGTTTGCAGATCAAAATGCTCTTAAGATACAAAAAGAAATTAAAAGAAGTTTTAAGAAGGGAAATTTATAATGTTTGAAATAGTACCAGGTTGGGGTTGGTTATTGTTAGCCTATAGTTTTGGCACAGGGTTTGGCCTTTGGGTTAATTTCCAAAAAGTTATCGGCTCTACTATTGACAATCTAATTGAAAACGGTTACCTAAAGCATCGCAAGATGCCAAATGGTGATGTTGAAATTTTGAAATATAACGAAGAATAAAAGGTTGACATTGAGTCCCTTAGATGCTACACTGTATATAACAGTTAACAAATAGCGAGGGCTTTATGGGTTATTCAATTCTACAACCAATTCCAGAACGTTACACTGAACGAGAAGGACTCGAAGGTCCTTTCCAAACTATGGCTGGCAAGGTTCTTTACTATGATCGTAAAGAAGGGGCCTACTACGACCCAGATGCAGATACTTACT
>Ga0255784_10001871_pt1 | contig 16793 bp, 14 predicted proteins | sample 101ome_14_FD_179982 | JGI IMG/M metagenome (GOLD analysis project Ga0255784, IMG submission 179982) | Coastal salt marsh microbial communities from the Groves Creek Marsh, Skidaway Island, Georgia - 101403AT metaG (version 2) | ecosystem: Environmental > Aquatic > Marine > Intertidal zone >...
CGTGCTCTCCATCATCATTCAAAGTAGGAACTGCTCCAAACACTCTGATGAACATATTCAATCCATCTACAATCATAACTTTATCGTTTACATCACCTTTAGATGTATTAGATAAGTTAGTTAACATTTCTTTGTAATTAGATTTCGTGCGTATCATCAAATTCGGTTGTATCTGTGTTTGCTGATTCGGATGCTTCTTTATATCCTAAAATATATGCATCACAGATTTGTTTATACATTTGTTCCTTTACTTCAGGTCGTTCTTCCAATATATCGGTAAACCCTTTTGCTTGAAACTTAATAACTTCACCAGTTTCTTCATCAGTCCATGTGTACCATGCACCACTTACAGTTACCAACTTATATGTTTTCATAGTGTTTAACCACGAACCATATCTATCGATACCTCTATCAAAGTAAATTTCAAAATCAACTGCTCTAAGTGGTGGTCCCATTCGGTTCTTAATGACCTGAACTCTAGTCTTAATACCAACAGTCTGGTCAACACCCCCAACTTTAGAATTGAGTTTACCCATTTGTTTCATTCTCAATCTACACGATGCATGGAAACCTAATGCTTTCCCACCTGATGTAGTGTAGGGGTCACCAAACGATACACCCATTCTAACTCTAAGTTGATTTGTAAATACCACCAAAATACGTTCTCTACCAATCATATTAGTAATCTTTCTCATTGCTTTTGAGATAATGATTGCTTTTTGAGTAGCGTAGCCCGCTTGGTCGTAATCTGCTGCCAATTCAACCTTTGTGGTTGCAGCTGCTACTGAATCAACTACGATAGTTACCAATCTATCCTTATCAGATTTTCTAATAGATTCGATAATTGAATCCATAGCATCAAAGATATCTTCTACTGATTCTAAAGGTACATAAAGTAACTTTTGAGTATCTACCCCCAATGCTTCTAAGAACTCCTGATTGATTGCGTTCTCCGTATCAATATACACAGCTAATCCACCCTTCTTTTGAGTGTTTGCTAATGTATGTGCTGATAGGAGTGATTTTCCACTCGCTTCAAGACCTGTAACTTCAACAATTCTTCCAACAGGAAACCCACCATGCGGTCGGTTTGAAATCGCTAAATCTAACATATCATCTCCGGTGGACACCCACTCAGTAAGGTCGGTGGGTGTCTGTTCGGAGCCATCTAAGAAATATGCGACTTTTGATTGTCCTTTGAACTTCTTATTAAGGTTATCGGCTAGAAGTGAAGATAATTCATCTCTATTTGTTTTAGCCATTATACCTTAATTTTAGTTGTTAAATAAATCGTCAAATGCGTCTTTTACGTTAGCAGTAGTTGTATTAGATACTGCTGCAGGTTCATCATCTTTGAAAGGTGATTCAGTTGATTGTGATTGTGTTGGTTGAGTTTCCTCTTCCTCAGAATCACCTACCTGTCCAGTTTCCATCCAAGTTTCCAACAATGATTTCATATCATCATAAGTGTACTTTTTGAACATATTAGGTAGTTCAATCTGGTCTTTCAACTGAGATAATACATTACTATCTTCAGTAATTGGTGTTTGGTTAGGTTTTACTCTGATGTAAGTTTCAGGATAGTTCTTACCTAACTCTTTTGCTGTTTTGAACTCAACAGTGATATCTCTACCATTTGTTGGGTCAGTTAAATCCCCATAGTCTGGGTCTGCGAAGAAAGCAAGTAGTTCTTGGTACACAGTTTTTCCAAATCCCCAAAACTTAACTCCCTCTGATTCTTCACCACGAACCAATACAGGAACGTAAGTACGCATCTTTGGTGTTAATTGTTTTGATAGATTCCAATCATTTCTATCACCAGTTGCTTTTAACTGCTCAGCGAACTCCACTAATGGGTCAGCCTCACCATGTGTTTGTGGTGAAAGAATGTTCTTACCACCAAAGTTGTAGTGGAAAAACAGTTCAATGAAAGGGTTTGATGGGTTGTGAACGTAAGGAACTATCCTTACTTGTTGTTTGCCGGGTTTCGGCTTCCAAAGGTTGTCTGTTTTTGTTACCTTTGTTTGTAGACTGTCTAGTCTGTTTCGGATTGCATTCAAATCGATTGCCATAATTTACTCCATTTTTTAATTGTTAAACTTATATTGATTCAAATATACGAATAATTTTTCAATTATCCAAATTATATTTCACTTTTTATTCTCAACACGCATTTACTCCCATGTGTTGATATGGTTACAAATATACGAAAGTTTTTCCAAACTTCCAAGTATAAATATCAAAATAATTTAATTAACATCAATTATTCTGAACAAATTTGTTTTCATAATCTTATACCCATCACCATCAGTTAGAATCATAGAATTACGATAATCACCCCATTCAATCTGATATGATTTATCTAATGTACCACCATTTAAGCTCTCTATTAACTTATTAAGTGCGTTGATAGTGTACATCGTATTTGATTCTTTTTTTCTATGAACCATAATGGTTGATGGTAAAAATCTTGTCTCTCTATTTGGTATAATGTTATAACTTATCACCAACTCTTTGGATGGGTCTAATTTAAGTATGAATATCTTCCTACTGAACAATTCATAGGAGTCAAATATATTTTTCAATAAACCTTCAAACAATTCTTCTGTTGTGAAGGTACATAGTAGTTGCGTTCTCACTCATTCTCTCCGATTATTTAGCTGCTTTGTTCTGCAAACACTTTCTCATAGCACCACCAAAGTGAGTTGCTACTTTTTGTGAAGTACCTGCGGTTCTCCACGTATCTTCAAACAGGTCTACCTCTTTTCCGTTATCCATAATTTTAACAGAAGATTCACCAGGTGTTACTCTACATCTTTTTCTTAGATGGTCTTTTAAAGCCTTCTTACCCTCTGGTGTTGATGCATCACCTTTAAATCCACTTCTCTCAGCAACACAATTTCTAATCATAGATGGTTTTACACCATTGATACCCATTTGAAGTAACATACCATCATCTGAATCCATATCTATGTATGTATCAATATGACACGCATCTAATACACCACTAATATAACCTTGTTGATGTTTACCATTATCTGCATCTGGATTATCCTCTGAGTATCCATCTGGTTTATCTGCGTTAACTAAATCGGATACCAGTGATTTGTGAGAATCAGTAACTACACTTTGTTCTTTTTGTTTTATATCAATTGAACCTGTTACTGAAGAATCATCAAAATTAATATTCGGATATTGTTTTTTAAACTTATCAACTTTAGAAAATTCACCAACTTTAATTGCAATTTTACCATATGGGTTATAAGGTACTGATTTTCCACTTTCAATCAGTTCTTTGGCCTTATTATTCATCTCAACTAAAAGTTCCTTATTACTCACCTTAGTAATATCGATACCTTTATCTGCAAGATATTTTTTCATATCTTTTCTACCTCTAAGACCTGTCATATACTTTTTCATCTCAGGAGTTTCACATACTGCTACAAAATCATCAGTAACTTCCATATTACTTGCAGACTTCACAGTATTTTGTTGTACGTTTGAAACTCTATCGATGTTTTTATTTAAAGAATTTGCTACACCCTCTGCAACATCTTTACCATATGATTTTTCTAAAGATTCAAATCTAGTTTTAGGTGTTGTATTGTTTTGAGGGTCTCTGAGTTGGTCATCTTTTTTATTTGAGATACCCATATAGGTTGTTCTCCCATTCTCATCCTTACCAATAACATATGTATCGTGATACCCTTTAAACTTATTAAAGTTCTTTAGTTGAGTTTCTGCATGTTTTTTATCTTCTGGTGATTTTGAGTTTTTTACACTATCTTCCAAATGTGCTTGAACTGCCTGGTCTACCTCTGAAGTGGATTGGATTGTTTTATGAGGTTTGGTTGTATCAATTGATGATTCTTTTACTGCTTGTTGAGTTGTTCTACCACCATCATACGCAACCTTCATCCAATCTTTATATGCGACATCATCGCCTTTAAAGTTTTTATAAAATACAGAATCCTTATCTGCCTTTAATTTATCTAATTGTTGATTTGACCAAACTTCTCTTTTTGCTAAGTATGTATTGAACTCATCACTATTAGAGTCTAACCCCAAATGTTCAGCAGTACGTTCTTCATCTGCAGATTTTTTAGAATCTTTAAATTTAGATGCGGTTTCAGATATTGTGTCTTTGTTTTCAGAATCCCATTTATCAAAATCAGTATCAACTGCAGAACAATATTTTGATTCACCTTCACTTGCAACAGGTCCACCTGCACCTGCGATACCCTTCTCTCTATTTCGTGCTACACCATTTTGATACTCTGAAAGAACATCCAAATTACCATCATTTAGATTATCTAAAATTTCTTTACGAGTCGGGCCGTTTGGATTATCTTTGTGCTCTTTTTCTTTTTTATCAAAGCTTTTTCTATCAACATCAGATTTCGGTGTTTCTGAAGTTTTTTTAGTAGAATCTGAATTTGCCTGTTTTTCAATCTCATCATCAGATACACCTTTATCACCTAAAAAATCTCTACCTACTTTATATGCAGCAGGGTCTTTTTTCTTCTTACCTAATAAGGTATCGACTTGGTTCATATTACCAGTCGTTGGATTCTTTAGTTTTGTTTTCAGCAATTTATCATCAATCGCCTCTTTCTTCAACTTCTCTTTTTCTAATGCCGTAAGTGATTGTTTTTGAATATCCTTTTCTGCAACTTCCTTATCATCTCCAGTTTTGGGTCGTTTATCATCGCCAGAGTCATCCTTAGATTTCTCTCCGTTCTTTTTCGTATCTTTCTCATCTTCTTCTTCAGCTAAATCAACTGTTTGGTATATATCACCCTCTTCTTCTTCCCAATTAGGATGTAATTGTGCAGATACTGCTGTTTGTTTACTACCAACATCAATACCTGAAGATTTCCCAACCTTTAAAGAAAAATTAGAAGGTCTATTTGCAATACTTTCAATTATATATGTAATAACATCGTTATCAAGCTCTAAATCTTCTCTTAAAACTTTCTTTAGACCTTTGATAGATGCTTCGGATGTAGGATTTTTCAGTTCAACACCTACTTCAATCCACCATAACCTTGTTATATCATCAAGAAAATTACTCATCTTTTATTCCTGTATGTTTTCTATATTTACCGATTTCATTTCTGAATATCTATCACCAATTTCTATCTTAGTAGGGAATCCATTCCCATCTATAAGTATCTTTAAATCATTTAATACACTAAGTTCATCAGGATGTATATCTAATAAATATGAATCGTAAGTATATAACACCATTTTAGATTGTTTATCTTCCAAAAAATCCACCACTTTTGAAAGTATCATCATATTCAATTCCGTTTCCGTTGCTTGTAGAAGATAATTGAATAGTTTGTTAGCATTCATATCCTTTAGGTTGGATTTAGATAACTTTCTACCCATTGGAGTTTGAATGTATCCATTACGATTAAACTCCATCCACAACTTATCAATTTTGTGTGATACCTTTTTGAAAAGAGGTATGTGTAAATACTCCGATTGTACTCCACCATATAATTGGCGGAATGTGATTCCTTTTGATTCCTCATATGATACCCCATACATATCGGCTAAGGCTTGGTGAGCAGATACATCCATTGGTATAGGTTCTCCTACCATTCTACTAATGATACGTGGATGATATCCATCATAATCAAATTGAACTAACTTACCCCCATCGAACCTACTAATAAATCTATCTCTACTACCATCATCTTTATTAAGTGCGGCATAGTTCACTCCCCCAAATCTATTTGAAGGACGTGATGTTAATGTATATGGGTAATACTCACTCCACTCCATTCCACTCTCTGTCCAAAGTCCACTCTTTTCTACTTTGTGTAACGGCTTTATATAGAAATTTTCAAATTTCTTCACACCTTCGGTGATTCCCCCACCCAAATCGTAATACTGAAGGAATTCATCTCTTATATCTCTGATAGATTCTATATGTTTAGATATAGGTATGAGATTGTTTACCCACTTTAGATTGTGGAACTTTCTATGAAAATGATGATGGGTCGGAGTCTGGTCTCGTTTTAATATATCGTTCACTTGTAGGTATTTTACCACATCGGCATCGTATGTGTTTGGAAGGTCGACCAGATTTAAGAACGATTTTTTACCCAATATATACCCTTCCTTAAAATTAAGAGAAATACTTTCCAATGATGAACTATGGAAATCGAAATTACCGATGTTTACTACAAGCTCCGTACCCTCATCAATATCATAGATATATAGTAATGATAATTTGTTTTGAGATGCATGTAAGTGGATATCCGCCCATATCGGGTGGATATACATCTTCTCCATACTGATATTTCCCTCAGTTACAAAATTAATCATCTAACAAATATACGAAATTATTCTGATAATTCCAAAAGTAATTGCTGTAATTCTTCGTACTTATCTGCTTCTACTTCTAATTGATACCAACTCATATGGATAAATGTGATAATTTTTGATGTAATCGTTTCATATGTTTACATGGAGTGTATCTATAAAACTCTCTAGCCTTACACTCACAATCTGAGATTTTGAAATCCTTTACTGTTACGTTATAGTAGGATAGTTTTCCGGTCTTTTTATTCCTACTACCCATTTCTCTATACTGCCACTTCATCTTCTTTTCGAATTAGTTCGTACAAAGATTCCGTACTCAGAACCGATGGTTCACTCCATTTAAGTTCGTGGTCACGATACTCAAACTTTTCTGCGATGGTTGATTGAGCCTCAACCAACTTTGTTAGATGTTGTTCTAACTTATTAGAATACATCACCACATCCGAATCTACTTCGATTTCGAACTCATGTCCACCTTTCGGTTTCCAATGGGGAACTTCACCGAAGCCTTCTGGCCCTACGTTGTAGTTCTCATAATACTGACAGTTGATTACTAATTTACAATCCATATCTTATCTATAAAGGGTTACTATACTACCAAAGTTTTCATCAAATACCTGAAGAAGGTTTTCGTAATCACCACTCTTCATTTCTTCCATAATTTCATTAACATCCAAATCTAATTGTTTGGCGAGGTTCTTAGCAGTACCCAAAAGGTAAAATGCGTTACCTTGTGGGCCTGTCAAATCTATTTCAATTCCGATTGTTTGGGGTTTACTTACAATAGCCATATCTGATTATTTTACTAATTCTACCATTGAAAGAGGAACGTTATAAGAACCATAACTATTCAACACTTTAATTACACACTTAGTTCGGTTGATTTTCTCAACTCTACATTGTTTACCAGCCAATTTAGGGTGATTAACTTTCACATTAGCCCCAACATAAAGGGATTGTTTCATTTCGTAACCAGCCATAGCTTTCTTACTTTTAATAACATCGATTACCATTGAGTTAAGAGTTCTCAACTCTTCGATACTCATTTGATTCAATTCTGAATAATTCATTTTTTATTTATTTATTGTTTAACTCTCAATCTTACAGTACTAAAGTACCACTTTTTTTTCACTTTTCCAAATTTCTAATGTTAAGAAATTGTTAAACTTTAGTACCCAATAAACTCAAGTCCGATATCACTTACGATACCTTCTTTAACTCCATATGGGAACTCTTCGTTCAACCAATAGTTCTGAACCATTTCTAGCTCTCTAAGTGATTCATTATAGATATCATCAAAATCAAACCCAAACCCATACCCAGTCGGGCAGATGATTGATGATACTTTTCGTAAATCATCTTCATCACCACTTTGATATGCGTTCTTCAAACGAATAAGGAGTTCAGCTTTCATTAACTCAGCCACCTTATCATTGTGGTCATACATTTCCTTTGACCAGGGTTTTGTGATTTCGATTCCGTATTTGATTTCTTTTACTTTCATATTATAGTGTATCAATTAATTTTACAAGTTGTTCAGCATACAACCAAGTATTCCACGAGTAATAACTATCAGTAGAACAAATACTCATATTGATTTGAGGAACTCTTAGAGTGTATCCGTTGTAGGTTCTACTACCACCAGAAGTGTAGTATCGTAACCCATTATCTCTCCACTTAACCTCACTCCACTCCATACAAGAGTTTTTAATACCCAACTCAGTAAGTAACTCACTTACTTTATTAAGGTTTGGCATTCTACCTTTTTCGGTAGCTTTCTTGCGGAGGGAATCTAATGTTTTTTGGTGTTTCATATCTCTCATTATTACATAGTAAAGATACGAAAATTATTTGGATATACCAAATTTTAATGTTAAGAAATTGTTAAATTTTAGGCTTTAGAGAATTGCCTAAAATCGGTGATATAATCCTTTAAGGCAGGATAATCCTCTGATTGGTAATTAATGGTTCTGATATTAGTATCAATTATACCACTTTCTTTTATGTTACCTTCTGAATCTAATACATCATTATCAGGACCTGATATTTTCCATTTGATTTTAAATTTTTCCCAAATTTCTTTATCTAATCCATCTTCAGTACCCACTTGGCCATATCCTTCACCATTTAGTTCTATTATTTGATTATCATTTCGTTTATGAGCAAAATATCGTATCATATACCCATTAGTATAATCTTTATCTTTGGGTTGTTCTGATTTTGAGTTTGGTGTTAAACTTTTTTTAACGTAATCTGGCTTCAACGTATCATATTCGAAGTTTTTTGCAAAATCAATACCCAATTCGTTATCTTCAAATTTTTCTTTCAAATTAACAAATGGTATTAGAATTCTGGACTTACCATCTACATATGATGCATCTGTAAATACTTCACCCGTAGTATATCTATGGTATTGACCGATATACTCAGTACCATCGGTGTACATCCACTCACCACCACCAGTTTTTAGACCATTAGTGATTTGTGCCTTTGTATAATATATTCTTTTTCGTTTATCAGCCATTACTTACCTATCTTCATAGCAGTTTTAATATCAGTTTCCCAACCACCATCTCCATCAAATGAATGTTCTAATGCAGTAACTAAAAACTTACAGTTATCTTTATATCTATCTGGTAATCTATCTACAGTTACAGGTGCTAAAAAGTTAATTCCTTCTATACCATCTATTTTGATACCTAATTTTATTTGTAATGGAATTGTTACCATCGTACCATCTGCATCATCTGATAATGCTTGTGCCATACCCGATGCAATAGAACTTGCACGTTCATCATCAATACCATCTTTACCAACTCCACTTTTAGTTGGAGCTTCTTCTTTTTCTGCCTCTTCTTTACCCTCTTCATTTTTTGGGTCTACATCTATTTTCGGTATTTCTGGATATGCTACTTTTAATGGTGCCAGATTAAATGCACCACTTTTAACATTACCAACCGTCATCATTAACATAGTATCCATATCAAATTCAGTATCTATACTAATTTCTTTTACAATGGAGTTTTCACCAATCGCTGAAAATGGAAACGGGCTGGGTGGTGCTAGTTTTTGAACCTCAGTATTATTAAATATCTCATATGTACCATCTGGGTCTTTGGGCTTTAAAGGTACAATTTGTAAATCAACCAAACCACCTGTTAAACGTTTTAAATCAGCACCAATTGACTTTAATAACTTTGATACAATTGGTGGTTGTTGTTTTTCATTTACAGTAGTACTTAAAGCATCAAACTTTTTTGTTAGATATGTTATTGAAACTAAAATATCTTTGATACTATTACCTCCAGGTGCATTCTTTTTGATATCTTCAGCTTCTTCACCATAATCGGCCATCGCACCAGGTAATATAAATTTTCGTGGGTCTGCTGAACCATATTTTGCTTTAGCTGGTGAAATGGTATGATGTTTTGTGTGAAAATCAAATGATTTATCTTCAGAATCACCACTTAACCTGTTTGCAAGGTTTACTATATCTTCTAATCTTACCATAGCAACTCTAAATGGGTCATCAAACCACCCACCTTCACCAACTTCTTTGATACCTAACATATAATAATCAACACCATCGTGGTTTTTCTTTATAAGACTCCCTTTTTTGACCTTTGAATCTGATGCATCATCATCTGCAGATAAACCATGTGCAGTTTTATATTTTGCGATAAGTGCCATAGATAGGTTTGCAGGGTTTGCACCTTCTTCACTTAGTGTTTTGGATTCATCATCTGTTAGTTTTATAGTACCACCAACTCTTGCAGCACCTGCAAATGCATCTCCTTCTAATCCTTTAACATTACAATTAAAAGAACCATCGGCATCCATTGAATACCCAAAATTATAAATTGATATTGTGGACGTATTCTTTTCACCCGCTAATGACGAACCTTTCCACCCATAGTGTACGGTTGCTTTAGCACCCAATTTAAAAAGGTCGTTTTCAACTAAGTTTAAATCATCTAATGTATACACTTTAAATTCAATTTCAAACTCTCTAATAAATGAGTTATAGATATCACCACCACCATCTAATGTAATAGTTGCAGATGTTATGTGTTTTTTGAATCGTCTTGCGTTTTCCTCAGGCGTTGTATAGAGTGATAGATGCCCACCAGTTGGTGGAATCCCAACAGAAAACCCTTTTCGTGGTATTAAATTAAATACCGAATCCGAATCCTTTGCTTCACCAACTGTTGGTGGTTTGTAGTCTGATGTAGTTAGATAAAAATATGCGTATTTTTGATAATTCCAATTAACCTCTCTATTTTTAATCTTAGCTGCCCTCGCATTTAAAGTAGGGCCTGCACTTCCAAAACCAGGTGTAAAATTAAATGACATAACTTATTATCCGTTTAGTTTTCTATATTCATCAATAATATTTAGATAGTTATATGGAATTCTTATTTGTATTCCGATTGGTACTGATAAATCACCTTTTCCTAAATTGTTTGCTCTTGCGATAATCCACCATAACATACTATCTTTATAATATTTGTTTGCAAGATTATCTAATCTATCACCTTGCATACCCACTATATAAATATCATTTTCATTCTTTTCAATTATAGGGTATTTAATAGTTTTTTTATATCGTTTGCCCAATTCAGTTTTTAATATCGCTATATCTTCATATCTGTTCATATCTTAAATACTCCAATCATATACTGTTTGTTTGTATTGAGGTCTATTAACATCCAATACTTTAAATCCGATAGCAACATCAACTCCCATTGGAAGTTCCTGCAAATTACCATCTAAATTAATATCCCAAGGTGCGTCATCTGAAACTGTATATGTTAGTGAATCAATAAATGCTAATTTACTTTTATACAAATCACCAACTCTAAACTTAACCAAAGTACCATTATAACCTTCTGTACCCGCATATTGTGGCATTGTCATAGTGGATAATCTTTCTAACTTTTTCCACATAGGTGCCATATCACCTCTTGATGTTGCATAAACTTGGAAGTTAAATGATACACTTCTTTCGAATGTACTATATTTGTATCCCTGGTCTGCTCTACCACCAAATTTAATAGAATCCCATGATGGTGAGAATGTATCAGTAAGACCTGTGATTGTTCCTCTAAATTGTATTTGTGATGAAACACCTTCTGAATATTCTTGAACCCAAAAGTGTACTAAATCGTTTTTAGCAGCATTACCAATACCATTACTAACTACGGGGTCGGCGTTTATCGCACCAGACCAATCTTCTAACTCTCTTCCCGCTTCATAAGTTGCAAACCCTACTCTTTTATGGATGTGGTTGCTAGTGTAATCTGATTTATCGGCTCGTTTCTTTTCATCACCTGTTAATGAACTTCTAAAATCAATAATTGTAGGATTACCAGCCTCTCTTGCTGGTATATCACCATACGCAATAGTTTCATAATTTTTTATAAGTTCCCCAGCAGTATCGTTCTTTTCTATTGGGTGTGATACACCTTCACTATTTTTATTGTTATTCTTAAAAGAGGCTGGTAGGTCGTTTGCTTGTATTCCTAATTCAGTATTATCTGGTTCAAATTGTTCTCCAATTGGGTTATACTGATTTTCATTATCGTATTTTAAACCCGCTATTTTATTTTTATTGAAATTAGGGTCTGATGTTGGTTTTTTATTTGGTGCAAAATCTGTGTAGTTTTTATCTTTTATTTTCTTACCTAACTCAGTTTTATCACCAAAATTATCTTCTGAGTTTCCTTTGTTTAAAACATCTAATTTTCTGGTATTTCCTTCTGCAACTCTACTACCATCACTCTCTAATCTAAATGTTGCATATTGATTGAATATAGTGTATCCAATAAAATCATTAGGTCGTGTATTTTCATTTCGAGTAGGAACTCTACCACCTGGAATCAACCCATATAATGAATTGGGCCCTCCTAATGATTGTAATCTTGCGAATGGTGCTCCACTAAATGTTAGTGATTTTGATTGTCGTTCAATTGTTATGAATGATTCTGCCCATAACCCAACCAATCGGTTTCCTGACAGTGGTGCTGCTAATGCCGGGTCTGCAGTATGAGTTTTGCTTTTCTCTCTTTGTACGGTTTCATATTTTTCAGGATTAGCAGCCTCTGGTAATGGTAAAATACCATGTCTACGTGGGTGTAACCCAATAAATCCACTAAGTGATGATGCAATTGTGTTTATTGGAGTCCAAACTTTTGTTAATCGTTTACCTGTAAGTGTTTCTACGTTTGAATTCGATGCCTGTAAACCTAAGTTTTTGATTCCCCACAATAAACCTTGTACTGAACCCATCCATTTACCCAATCGTACTGCATCTACAACTGCTCTATCAGCTGCGGTTACAATACCACCTCTAACTAACCCATCATCAACTGGAAATCCAAATCCCCACTTTTGTGGTTCACCTTTATCTAATCCTTTTCGCTGGATACCTCTTAGAATTAGTGGATGTGCGAACGCAGCCGTTCCTAAGTTAAATGCATCATCTCTTAGATTGAATTTATCATACATCTTATCTAAGAAAGATGGTGAACTTCTCATCTCTTGTAGTTGAGAAATTCCCATTCGTGTCAACTCATTATCTACTAAGTATTTATTACTTTCAGAGTATCTTTGTACATTACCAGTTTCTTTATCAAACTTAAATTTATCATAACCAGGTCTATAAGATAATCCGTTATATAAACTTTTAGTATTACTATACTCTGATGATTTTTCATCAAAAACAGTTCCAGCAGTATCAACACCTATAAATTGTGATGGTTTTTTAGACCTACCAATTGGGAACATATCTTTGGTAAACCCAGTTGCATCATCATCAACAATAAAGTTTGTTAAACCAAGTTTACCATATAATGATGTTGCTCCATCAAATTGTGTTTGTGATGGGTCAACTCCTATAAATTGTGATGATTTTTTAGGTCCACCAATTGGGAACATATCTTTGGTAAACCCAGTTGCGTGTAAGTCATCAATGTAATTAACTTTGCCTGGTTCTTTACCTTGAGTTTCTTGCCTAAGTATATATGGGAATCTTGCAGGTGTAGTTTCACCTTTGAACTTATCACCCAAACTCATAACAGTCGGATTGGTTTCTCCTTTAAACTTATCACCTTGTTCTACTTCTGTTGGTGTTGTTTCACCTAAGAATTGACCTGTACTATCGTTATCAGTAGGTTCAGTTTCTCCTTTGAACTTATCACCTTGTTGTACGGTGTTAGGGTCGGTTTCACCTAAGAACTTAGCATCTAAATTCATTTTATTTGGTTCAGTTGCAAATGGAGATGAAATTTGCTCGTTACTAAATCTAACAAAGTTTGATGTATTATCAAATTTGGTAGGGTCTGTTTCTCCTTTGAACTTATCACCTTGTTGTACGTTCTCTGTGGTAGTTTCTCCTTTGAACTTATCACCTTGTTGTACGATGTTAGGGTCGGTTTCACCTAAGAATTGGCCTGTACTATCTTTATCAGTAGGTGTTGTTTCACCTAAGAATCGTTCTTCCAAACTCATAGGAGTTGGGGATGTTTCACCTAAAAATTGACCAGTATTATTCTCACTCTTAGGAGTTGTTTCACCTAAGAAGTTTTCTGAATTATCCATAGGAGTTGGATTTGTCTCTCCTAAGAACTTTTCCGAATTATCCATCTTATTAGGGTCGGTTTCACCCAAGAACCTTTCTTCTAAACTCATAGGAGTTGGGGATGTTTCACCTTTGAACTTTTCCTCTAAACTCATTGGCTTAGTATCAGTTTCTCCTTTGAATTTATCACCCTGTTTTATTTCAGTAGGTGTTGTTTCACCTTTGAACTTTTCGGTTTGATTTATTTCAGTAGGTGTTGTTTCACCTTTGAACTTTTCCGAATTATCCATTGGTGTTGGACTCGTTTCACCTTTGAACTTATCACCCTGTTTTATTTTAGATGTATCGGTTGCATTGGGTATTTCTTTTGTGTAGTATCCTTCCCAATCTGGTGATACAGGTGTACTATTATCTCTATTTGGTGTTGTTTCACCTAAGAACTTAGATTCTCTATTCATAGGTTCAACTGTTGTTTCACCTTTGAACTTTTCAGAGTTATCTACTTTTTTAGGAGTTGTTTCACCTTTAAATGGTTCTATTTTAGTTACAGGCTCTATCTTTGGAGAACCTGATGGTGTTTCTTTGTAATAACCATCATAATCAGGTGTAATTGGAGTTTGATTTGTTCTACTAACATCAACTCCCCTTTTATCAGTCGTTTTATTAGGTTTTGATGGGTTTGGTAATCCATTTGCAAGAGAATCTAATGGTGTTAAATTTTGATTTTTATTAACATCAACGCGGGCTTTACCCTCCAAAGGTTCTTTCTTTGGCATCCTAAATTTTGAAAGGTCTGATTTTAAATCTTTTAACGCCATTTATTACCCCCCATATCCACTATTACGAACACTTTGTTTTCTAGCCTGAACCTTACTCATAGCGGATACAACTTTACCATCCACTTTAATAAGTATCGGTTGTTGTTGAATATCTTCTCTCAATGCTCTAAGTTCCTCTACCACTTCTTTCATTGATGGGTCTGATGATTGTGAATTATCTTTAGCAGATTCTCCTTCATCCCCACCAAATGCAGCAGATACTGTTGGAAGTAATATACTCAATGCTGCAAGTACAGGTAGGAACAATCCTATAAACCCTAACCCAGCTCCTAAACTAAACAATGATGTACTCAATAAGAAGAATGCTCCCGATAGTGCTACAAGTCCAGGTATTAGAGTTACTAACATACCCATCATTGGAATTGTAGTTAAGAACGCCATTAGATTTGGTAGAAGAGATTCAAATGATGCTGATAAGAATTGTACAGATGCAGCCCACATTGTAGTACCAAATGATGCAAATAACATAGCAGGTACTAATGCGGCAGTTACCAATGTTCCAAAAGAAAATATTGGTGTAAATATTACCATTGCTGTGGTTAAACCTATAAGCGATGCGGTTAAGTAGTTAAACGCATCTGCAGTTGCTATAATGAATGGTAGTTGTTGTACCAACAAAATTACATTTGCAGTAAATATTGGTAACATCGCTACCATAGGTGGTAGTGATTCTGCTAAAATATCTAATGCAAAACTAAAGAATATCATTGGTATTGATGCCAGAGTCATACCAATCCCTAAAACACCTAATGCCAATCCTAACATAAATAGAACTGGTGTTAAATACTCTATTATAGGTGCTATTACCGTTAATTTTAACATACTTTCAATAAAGATATCAGTTGATTCACCCATCTTAGCCATAGCATCAGCGGCTGTATTCAATCCCATACCCAATACCGTCATAGCCACACCAAATAACATTATGATTGGTGTTGCTAGTAATAATGAAAACGATAATGGTAGTAATGAGAACCCAAATGCAAGTAATGCGGGGCCTATCAGAAGTAATGCTGGTAAAATTCCTACAAATCCTGAAAACGCATCTACTAATTGAGGTATTTGGTCTACTAACATAGGAATTTGTTCACCAATCCTATCAATACTACCCGTTATTAAAGATAATCCCACACCTAACGCCAGCATTGCTATACTAAATAACAATATGGCTGGAGTTGCGAGTATAAGTGCAAATGATAGTGGTAATAAAGAGAATCCGAACGCAAGTAAACCTGCGGATGCAAGTAATAACATTGGAGCATACACTGCTAATTGAATCAAATTCGCCATTAGTATCGGGAATAGTTCCGCAACTATTGGTAAGAATGTACCCACCATTGCGAGTCCTAAACCAAAAATAAACATCGCCGGGCCAACTAATAGTAGAGCAACTCCCAATGGTAATAATGCAATTCCAAATGCACCTAATACTACTGCGGCTGCTAATAACTGAGGTGCTTTTTCAATTACACCCGCCATAGAATCAACAAAGATTTGAATGTTATCACCTAATCCACTCACACCTTTATTGAATATCTGAATACCAGCCCCTAATATAATCATTGCTGCACCCAATGCTATGAGTGCTAAAATACCCGCCCCAAATATCAGTGCTCCAATACCACTAAACATAATAGCACCTAACCCTAATATAATCGCTGAGAATATTACAATACCTGCTGCGACCGCAAGAATTGATTGTATATCAATACCTGCAATAAGACTCATTGCGAATGCGAATGGAATTAAAGATACACCCACCAATACTAAAGCAAGTGCTCCTTTGATTAAATCTGCAGTTGGGAATTTAGCAAGAAGATAAAGTGCACCTAACATTAATCCTAAACCAACTGCCATACCAACATATGGCCCAACATCAGTTGGCATTGCTGATATTGCTTTCGCCATCACAAACATAGATGCCGATATGATTAGCATAGCTAATGCACCTTTTAACACTTCACCTGTTCCAAAATCATCTATAAAATCAGCTAATGGATTTTTTCCACCTGAAACTAATTTAAATAATTTAGATACAC
>Ga0255784_10001896_pt1 | contig 16708 bp, 13 predicted proteins | sample 101ome_14_FD_179982 | JGI IMG/M metagenome (GOLD analysis project Ga0255784, IMG submission 179982) | Coastal salt marsh microbial communities from the Groves Creek Marsh, Skidaway Island, Georgia - 101403AT metaG (version 2) | ecosystem: Environmental > Aquatic > Marine > Intertidal zone >...
ATTAACGTTCATTAACAAAGCTGCAGCTCCTGAAGCATCAAAAGTTTTTACAGCTTCGCTTAACTCTTTGTTAATTATATATTGAATGTTGCTATCTAAAGTTAACTCTAATGGACTATCTTTTAAATTTTTACTTTTTAATTCTTTGTCAAAATATTTTTCAAGTCCTGAAATTCCAAAGTTATCATAATCGACTTGGCCTATAACATGGCTAAATAGATCTCCGTGTGTGTACATTCTGGCTTGAAATGGTTCAAATTTTATTGCTTTTTCTCCTAATGACCAAAGTTTTTGTTTTTCATTTTGAGTTATCCTTGTTTTAATACGAAAATATTTTTTCCCATTAAGTTTTTGTCTAATCTCCTCAACTGGAAGATTAGGAAAAATTAATCTTAATTTTATTAAAAAATTTTTCTTATCTTTAACTAATTTTGGATCAACCGCAGCATGATATGCATTAATGTTTCTGGAAATAATTGTGCCATTCCTATCAACTATATCTCTCCTTAGTAAGTTAAATTTAGAATTTTGATTATTAAAACCCAAAATCTCTTTTTGGCTCAACGAAATATGAGCTATTTTTAGTGAGAAAATTGCAATCAAAGAGAAAAAGAAAAAAAATAATAGATAGTTTCTATCTTCAAAACTATTATGTTTTTTGGATTTTTTTGATTTTTTATTTGTTTCTAGATAATCTTCAAAATAAAAACTTCTTTGACTGGTAGTTTTATTTTTTCCTGATTTTTTTTTCATTTATATTTACAAGATTGGATAATTTCTTTTCGATTGTTTGGAAATCATGTATATCGTGATATATGCTTGAGTATTTAAATGGCTCAAATTTTTCAAGATCTTTACTATTAAATTTTTTCTCAATTTCTTTTGGCGAAGATAAATATGAAAATTCCATTTCAGCTTCACTAATGTTTTTTTCTTTTGCTATAATATTACTATTTAAACCTTTGATTTGTTTTTCCAATATTCTTGACTGATTTTTAATAAAGGAAGTTAGTATTAATAAAAATGTAAATACAAAAAGAGAAAAAAATAATTTTGAATTAAACATTTACAGACTCCAATTCTAAATAATTTTTAAACTTGTTAATTAACTCTTGAGGGTATTGAAAATCAGTATTGCTTCTAATTGCAAATCTTAACTTTGCAGATCTTGCTCTATTGTTTATTTCAATTTCTTTTTTAGAAGGTTTAAGAACTTTATTTTTATAATCCTCAAACAAATATGCTTGTTGATTTTTATTTTCGGGAAAATATCTTGATGATCTAGATTTATTTTTTGAAAAGTTATTAAAAAAATATTTTACTATTTTATCTTCAATAGAATGAAAAGTTACAACTAAAATTTTACCGCCTGGTTTTAATTTTTTAGTAGCATTAATAATTCCATTTATTAATTCACTTATTTCTTTATTTACAAATATTCTAAGCGCCTGAAACGTTTTAGTGCAAGGATTTATTTTTTTTGAAAAATTTTTTTTTTTACTTTCTTCAATAATTTTAACTAGTTGATTAGTTTTAGTTATCCTTTTTTTCTTTCTAGTATTAACAATATTTCTTGCAATTCTTGTGGCTTCTTTTTCGTCACCAAGATATTTAATGATCGATTTTAAATCTGGTTCACTAAGATTATTTACAGCATCCAAAGCAGAAATATTATTAAGACCCATTGCCATGTCCAATTGTTTATCTGATTTGAATGAAAAACCTCTTTCAAGGTTATCTAATTGAATAGAAGATAGACCTAAATCAAATATTATTGCATCAACATGATCATCGATAATAGTATCTAGCTGACTGAATTTTATTTGATAAAATTTAAATCGTTTCGGAAATTTTTTTTCTAGTTCCTTTGCAATTGATTTAATATAATTATCTCTATCTATTGCTGTTATTTCAGTTTTAGGAATTTTTAGGATTTCTTTGGAATATCCGCCTCCACCAAATGTACAGTCAATATATTTACCTCCATTGAATGGTGAGGTTATTTTTAGAACTTCATTCAGCATCACTGGAAAATGGGAGAATTCCAGTGATGATGTATGATTGTTCATTAGTTAATGATTTTTTCATTAAAATTTTTGTTTCCTCAAGAAGGCAGGAATTTCAAAATCTTCTTCTTCATTTAGATCTTGATCAAATAATTCATCTGTATCATTGTGAGATTGATCTTTACTTTCATTATTAATCTCTCCGGACGTGTTATTTTCTTCAGAAAATAGTTTAGGCGTGTATTCTTCCTCATTATTTATACTATCCCATTGTTCTGTGATTTCTTCGTTGTTCTCTAAACTGGAGTTCTCAATATAAGAAGCACTTTCAATTGATACGCCTGAGGGAATATCATTTAAATTTTTTTCTGAGCTAAGGTTGTTTGGTAATTCTTCATTTAAGCTACTTGGAGCATCATTAATAAAATCGTTTTGAGACTCATCTTTAATTTCAAAACTTTCATCAAGTTTCAATGCTGTTGCTCCATCAATCGCACCTAATGTACTATTATCCATTCTAGGATTATGAGAAAACAAATTTTCAGAGTAACCAGTATTTCTATTCTGAATTCTTGATACCATGTTTAAAATTGTTTTGTTTTCTGTTTTGTGGCCATCTAATGCTGTAGCTACAATTGAAACTCTTATTTTTCCATTAAGTTCTGTGTCTTCAATTGCTCCAAAAATTAATTCTGCTTCAGGATCTACTTCAGCTCTTATTTTGTTAACAGCTTCCTCTACTTCAAATAAAGTTAAGTCATCCCCTCCAGTTATATTTACTAATAATCCTTTTGCCCCCTTTAAAGAATACTCGTCAATAAGAGGATTATTTAAAGCCATTTCAGTAGCTACTTTTCCTCTATTTTCTCCTTCAGCCTCACCAGTGCCCATCATAGCTTTACCCATTGAACTCATAACAGTTTCTACATCTGCAAAATCAAGGTTTATCATTCCAGGCCTTACCATAAGGTCTGTCACACTTTGAACTCCGTGTTTAAGTACATTGTTTGACAAGATGAAAGCATTTTTAAAAGTTGTAGTTTCACTAGCAATTTTGAAAAGATTTTGATTAGGGACTACTATAACTGTATCTAAATGTTTTTTAAATTCTTCCAAACCTTGCATGGCCCTTCTCATTCTTTTTGGACCCTCGTAAGAAAAAGGAAGTGTAGTTACTCCAACAGTTAAAATGTTTAATTCTCTAGCAGCTTTTGCAATTACATGTGAAGCTCCAGTGCCAGTACCTCCTCCCATTCCTGAGGTAATAAAAACCATATTAGCGCCTTGTATATAACTTGTTATTTCATTTAATGACTCATCAGCTGCAGCCTGGCCTATATCATGTTTAGCCCCAGCACCTAAACCTTTTGTTAAATTCATTCCAATTTGAATTTTTGCATCAGCTTTACTCATTTTTAGATCTTGTGCGTCTGTATTCACTGCAACAAACTCTACACCTTTCATACCTGAGTCAATCATCGCGTTAATAGCGTTACCACCAGCGCCACCCACTCCCAATACTAAAATTCTAGGTTTTAATTCTTTAAGTTCTCCACCGCCAATATTTATACTCATTACAGTTCTCCCTTCTGTTTGTTTTCCCATTTTAAATTAGATCTGTTTTGAAAAGCCTTTTTCCTTGCTACAATTTTAAATTTTTCAAAATTATTTGGTTCCCAAATTTGAAATGTTTTTCCTAAACCAACAAATAATACATTATTTTTGATTTTTGCATGGTTAAGCAATTTTTCAGATAATGAAATTCTGCCTTCAGTATCAAATTGTAAATTTTCACTTTCAGATAAGATTGAAGTAGCAAAAAAATCCCTTTTTTCTTCAAAGGGGTTTAATGAGTCTATAGTGTTTGAAAGTTTTTCAATTCTGTCTTGTGAGCAAGCCTCTAATGCAGCATGATTAAAAGATGGGTAGCTGATAAATCCATTATATCCCATGGAATTTAGATGTGATCTAAAAGTTGCAGGCACTGAAACACGTCCTTTCTTGTCTATTTTGTTTTCGTAACTCGATAAAAACATATTCTTTTAAAAAACCTCTAAAATTAAAATATTTTAAAATACTCTCCATAATGGGATTATTTGGGATAGTATGGGTTTTTAAAGATTAGTCAATAAGTTTGTATTTTGACTAAAAGCACAAAAGTAGAACATTTTAAGAAATTGCCAGATAATCTATAAGCCGGGTTCTGTCATTGAAGATGTCATTTCTCTAGGCTTAAATTCACATCTAAGCTCAAGCGGTTAACCCAGAAGACTAACTAAAGACTGTTTTTTGTGTTTCCACTATGTCTTCTCTATTTAACCTTGCTCCCAGTGGGGTTTGCCATGCGTTTTTTGTTACCAAAAAACCGGTGAGCTCTTACCTCACCGTTTCACCCTTGCCTTGATAAGGCGGTTTATTTTCTGTGGCACTTTCCCTGAAGTCACCTTCGCCAGTTGTTAACTGGCACTGTGTCTTTACGGAGCCCGGACTTTCCTCTATTGAGCACAATAGCGACAGTCCAATTATCTGGCGGGTACTTTTTATTTAATTTTTTTCAATTAATCAAGTGGGTTATCTATCAATTAGCTAAATATTGGCTAATTTTAAAGGTTTTTTGATCTAGTTTACCATTTACGTTGCGGGGCATATAGTGTTGCTGAAAAGATTTAATAATTTTTTTATCTTTGCTGTTTCTTCTTTCAATATTAAAATATCTGAAGCCCAATTTTTTGATATTTTTAAAAAAAATTTTCTCTTTTTTTTTCTTATTTTTTACAGCAATAAAGTTTTTTTGTTGATACCATTTTCCTAATTTAAATTTGCTTAATTTTTTCCAAGGAAATTTCTCTCCTGGATCAGCTTTTCTAAGTGGAGCAATATCAGAATGGCCCAAAAAATTCTCAGTATTAATTTTATATTTTTTTTTTAATTTCTTACACAAGACTATAAGATTATTTATTTGTTTATTTGTATAATTTTGATACCCAAACTGGTGGCCTTTGTTTACTAATTCAATACCTATCGAAAATTTGTTTAGATTAATAAAATTTTTCCATTTTGATTTTCCAGCATGCCAAGCTATATTTTTGTCTTTAACCATCCGAATTATCAGTCCCTTTCTATTAATTAAATAGTGGCAACTAACCTTAGTTTTTTGATTGGTTAGTCTTTTAATAGATTCAATTTCTGATTGCATTCCAGTGTAATGTAAAATTACAAATTTTATTTGCTTTTTTTTTCTTATTTTTTTTTAGAAATTAGGGGAATAATTAGTGATTATTTTCATTTGACTGAGCTTAATATTATCACTTTTAAGCCTATTTTAAGCTAAATTTTATATAGAATATAGGTTAAAATTAGATATATAGCATTTATGCAAAAAATAAATTTTACAAAAATTTTTTTACCTGCCTTATTATTGGTTGTATTGGTCGCTCCGAAAGCTGAAGCAACAAATGAGTGCTTCGAAGGGTTTAGTAGAACAATGTTCAAATTCAATATGACTTTAGACGATGTTGTTTTAGAGCCAATAGCAAAAGGTTATAATAAATTACCTTCTCCGTTAAAAAATGGAACAAGTAATTTTACCTCTAATATTGGGACTTTGTTATCTATACCTAACAATATTTTTCAAGGGAACATCAAACAACTTGGGCATTCAGTGGGTAGTTTTGCAGTAAACACTACAGTTGGTATTTTAGGTTTTTTAAATCCTGCAGAAAAAATGGGTTTAAAACCTCATAAAGAGGATGTTGGACAAACTTTGGCAACTTACGGTATTGGATCTGGATGTTATTTTGTTTTACCTGTTTTTGGCCCAACAACAGTGAGGGACTCTATCGGGTTGATTGCAGATTCTTTTGTTGATCCATTCGCTCACGTTACGATTCGTGAAAATGAATTACTAGGTGCATCAGGTAACTCCTTGGATTATTTTTCTGTAAAAGGAGGAACATTAGTTGATTTCAGGGCAGATAACGATGCAAATTTTGAGAGTTTGGAAAAAAACTCTTTAGACTTATACTCTTCATTAAAAAGTATATATTTGCAAGATAGAGAAAACAAAATTAATAACTCGACAGCTGAAAAACAAGATGAATGGGGAAGTTTAGATAACTAGAATTAAGATGAAAAGGTTAGTTATTTATTTTTTTTCTTTATTTTTTATTTTCCAAAGCTCACTACTTTCTTACAGCTCAAATCCTAAAGATTTTATTAATGAATTAGTTAACGATGCGATAACAAAATTATCAGATAAAAATATAACTAATGAACAAAAAGTTTCTTTTATTGAAAAAGTAGCTTTAGAAAATGTTGATATTAATGCTTTAGGACTTTACACATTAGGTGAATTACGAAAATCATCAAATGAAAATGACATATTGACTTATCAAAAATCTTTTGAAAAGTATTTTTTAAAAAGCCTTACTTCAAGATTGTCAGACTATTCTTCAAGTCAGTTTACAGTAGTTGGAGAAGATAAAAAAAGTTCAAATTATACAATTGTTAACTCAAAGATAAAACCTCAAGATGGAAATCCAGAAATCAAAATTGATTGGAGAATTTTTACTAAAAATCCAGATAAACCTTTAATAAGAGATTTAATAGTTGAAGGTTTAAGTTTGGCTAGAACTCAAAAAGAGGAGTTTAATTCAATACTAAGCTCTAATAATAACGACATTAAAATTTTAATTGATAAACTAGAGGAATTTTCTAAAAATTAACTGGTGGGCCCGCCAGGACTCGAACCTGGGACCAATACATTATGAGTGTACTGCTCTAACCAACTGAGCTACAGGCCCAAAATCTTATTCTTATAACATAATTAGTTATTTTTCTAAGAAACTTTTTAGCTGTTTTGATCTGCTTGGATGTTTTAATTTTCTTAAAGCTTTGGCCTCAATTTGTCTAATTCTCTCTCTAGTAACTGAAAACTGCAATCCAACTTCCTCAAGAGTATGATCGGTATTCATACCAATACCAAATCTCATTCTAAGAACTCTTTCCTCTCTAGGGGTTAATGATGCTAGAATTTTTGTAGTTGACTCACTTAAGTTTGATTGTATCGCTGTATCTAATGGTTGAAGAGCGTTTTTGTCTTCAATAAAATCTCCTAGACTGCTATCTTCCTCGTCACCAACTGGAGTTTCAAGTGAAACTGGTTCTTTTGCAATTTTTAAAACTTTTCTTACTTTCTCTAAAGGCATAGCTAATTTTTTTGCTAATTCCTCAGGCGTTGGTTCTCTTCCAAACTCACTCATTATTTGTCTCTGCGTTCTTACAATTTTATTTATTGTTTCAATCATGTGCACTGGAATTCTAATTGTTCTGGCTTGGTCAGCAATTGATCTTGTTATAGCCTGTCTAATCCACCAAGTTGCATACGTTGAAAATTTATATCCTCTTCTGTACTCAAATTTATCAACTGCTTTCATTAGACCGATATTTCCTTCTTGGATTAAGTCCAAAAATTGTAAACCTCTATTAGTATATTTTTTTGCTATAGATATAACTAGTCTTAAGTTGGCCTCTACCATTTCTTTTTTAGCTATCCTAGACTCTCTTTCTCCCTTTTGAATTCTGTTAACTAATTTTTTGAACTCACCTACTGAAAGGCCTATTTTTTTACTAAACTCAACTAATCTATCTTTAATTTCACTAAAATCTTTTTTATATTTAATAAAAAAAGCTTTCCAAGTTGGATTTTCTTTTAAAAATTTTTCAAATTTAGGATTTATTTCGTTTCCAATATAATATTTTAAAAATTCCTCTCTAGAGATTTTGTTGTCTATTGCTAACCTCATAAGTACACCTTCGAGTGAAACAATTTTTTTATTTTTTTTTTTGTGAGATTGTACTAACTCTTCAACAATATGAGGGGCTAGCTGTAAATTTTTAAAATCAGAAACTAATATTTCTTGAATCTTTTTAAAATTTTTATTTTTAGAAACAGACAGCTCTTTTGAAGCTAACAAACACTCAAGCTTTTCTACTTGATATTTTTTAAGTTTTAAATAATTTTTATTTAAAGAATCTAAAATATTAATTATTTTTGGTTTTATTTCTTCCTCCATTTTAGCAAGGGAAACATTAAATTCATCTTCCTCGTTATTATTAGAGGTATCTTCTTTTTTCTCAAAGTTTTCAGACTTTTCCTCGCTTTTTTTGTTTTTTAACTTTTTATTTAATTTTAAACTGTCGTTATCATCTGAAGCTTCAAAATCCTCATAAGTTGAATCTATGTCAATAATATCTCTTACCAAGATTTGTTGATTTTCGATTTGGTCTTTCCATTCGGAAACTTTTTTTCCAACTATTGGGCTTTGAGTTAAAGCATTTATCATTACGTCTTTTCCAGCTTCAATTCTTTTTGCTATTGCTATTTCGCCCTCTCTCGATAGAAGTTCAACTCCTCCCATTTCTCTTAAATACATTCTAATAGGATCGTCACTTTTATCAGTAGTTTTTTCTTCTGTTTGATTTACAGCTTCTTTTTTCTTATGAGATTGGTATTCTGATTTTTTTTCTACTAGAGTAATTTTTTCGTCTGCTAGTATAATAAACGCCCGCTCAATGTTCTCATTGTTGCTGTTTCTTTTACCAAGTGATTTGCCTAATTCTTCAAAGGTTATAAACCCTCGGTGTTTACCTTTATCGAAAAGACGCTCAAAAGATTTTGTTATAAGTTTTTCAGGCATATTTGATCAGCTGGATATATATAATGTCTAAGTCTAAAAAATCTACACCTTTTTATTCCCTATTTAATTGGCTTTTGAGCTTTATAAATTCAGAATAAGAGTTTTCATCTAAGTTGTTGATTAATTTTTGCTCCAGAGATTCTATCTTTCTCAGGTTGCTCTGTTCTTTGTGATCTTTAATCAGTTCCTCAAGAAGAATTGCAACTTCTTCTGTATTTTTATTTTTTATTATTATTTGAATATTTGAGTTTTCATTTATCTCTCTTATAATTTTTTCATAATTATCATTTATTTTTTTATTAATTGCCTCCTTATCGTTTCCATCAATTAAATAATTTAAAATTTCTTTTTTTAAGCTCTCATTTTTTTCGGAAAGAAACTCTATTTTTGATAAATCTTTAATTTTTTTTGAGGCTATTTCTAAATAATTTAAAATTATAAATAGGATAGAAAATTCAATGATTTGCATTCTAGATAAATCTTTTCTTTTTTGATGTAAAAGCTTTGTTTCTTTAAGAATTTGATAATCTTTTTTTTTAAATAGAGAGTATTTATAATCTTTCCTTGATGATTGTATTGGAGTTAATTTTTTTATTTTTTCAAGAAAATCTTCTAAAACATACTTTTTAAGAGTTTCATCTTTAATAGAATAAGACAAATTTTTAATTTCTTTTTCAAATTTTGAAATTTCATAAGGATTGTTCTGATCTATTTTGCTTAGGTGATAATTCCAAATAAAGGATTGAATTATTTCTTTTTTTTTTAATAAATCTAATAATGCGTCCTTGCCTTTTTGTTTAATATAATCATCTGGATCAGTTCCATCAGGCAGAATAGAAAAATAAATTTTATCTTTTTCGTTTATTAATGGAAATAATTTTTCTGCAATTCTTAAAGCAGCTTTCTGGCCACTTTCATCTCCATCTAAGCAAATAATAGGATTTGAAAAAAATTTCCATATTAAGCTTATTTGTCTTTCGGTTAGAGCAGTACCAGAGTTTGCAATCACATTTTTTATTCCAGAGGAGTAGACACTAACAACATCCATGTAGCCTTCTACAATCAAAACTTCATTTGTTTCTGATCTTGTGTCTTTTGCTTTATCTAAATTAAAAATCATGTTTCCTTTTTTATAAAATTCCGTTTCTGGTGAATTAATATATTTAGCTAATTTAGTCTCACGAATAATTCTTCCTCCAAAGGCAATCGTATCACCAGTAATATTGTTAACAGGAAATATTACTCTTGAATTGAATCTATCTACAAATTTTCCAGTTTTATCATTTTTATAATACAAGCCCGTTAAGTTAATTTCTTCTTTGGAATATTTCTTTGAGAGCTCCTCATAAAAGTTGTTTTGCCAAGGTACATATCCTAATTGAAACTCTTCGATAATGTTTTTTTTCAAACCTCTTTTTAAAAAATATTCTAGCGCTTCTTTATAATCTGAATTAAATAATTGCTGCTGAAAATAATTTGAGTAATCTTTAAAAATATTTTTATAAGTTTGAAATCTTAGATCCTTTTTTTGATCGAAATTAGAAAACCTATACGGTTGCATTCCTGCTTCAGCTGCTAAAGATTTTACAGCCTCTCCAAAACCAATAGACTTGGTTTTCATTAAAAAATCAAAAATATTTCCGTGCTCACCGCTACTAAAACAGTGATAAAATTCTTTTTCGTCATTAACAGTAAAGGAGGGACTTTTTTCATTCTTAAAAGGTGAAAGTCCAATAAACTCTTTTCCTCTTTTCTTTAATTGAACTGTTTTCCCCACTACTTGAGAAACTTTTAATCTTAATTTTATTTCATCAAGATATTCTTTTGGATATTTCATTTAATTCAAAATTTCTTTAATAATTGAGCTCACTTTTGAAAAATCAAGTGTGTCTGCGTGTTTTGACTTCAATATTCCCATAACTTTTCCCATATCTTTCATAGAAGATGCTCCGGAAGATTTTATGGCTTCTTGACATAATTTTTTAGTCTCCTCTTCACTTAGTTGTTTAGGCAAAAAATTACTTATTACTTCGATTTCTTTTGTTTCATTTTCTAGAAGCTCTTTACGACCTGCTTTTTTGTACACTTCGCTAGACTCGTTTCTTTGTTTAATCATTTTTTTCAAAATACCCATTATATCGCTATCGGACATTTCTTTTTGACCTTTGGTTCTAGCGGCGATCTCAGCATCTTTTATGGCTGAAACTACAAGCCTGAGTGTAGGGTACGTACCTTTATCCTTTGCCTTTAGAGCCTGATTAAGTTTTTCGTCGATTTGCTTTTTTAAAGACATTTTTAAAAATTATTTTAATCACAATTCTTATCTAAAATAAAAAGAACTTTCTTGACGATTTTATCGCTATTTCATATGTTGCGCAAAATCATGTTCATAAGTTTTTTACTTTAACTCATGAGTTGTATTTGAAACTTTCTATTCAAAATATAAACTCAATTAAAAATCTTCAAAAGATCGATTCAAATGCTATTTTAGTTCTTCAAAACGGTAAATTTTTTAGAGGCATGGGTTTAGGCTATCAAGGCACAGCTACAGGTGAAGTGTGTTTCAATACATCTATTACCGGCTATCAAGAGATTATTTCGGACCCCTCTTACGCTGAGCAAATAATAAATTTTACTTTTCCTCATGTAGGCAATGTAGGAACAAATAAAGAAGACCATGAGTCAGATAAAATATGGACCAAAGGAGTTATTATTAATTCTGAAATAACTAGTCCTTCAAATTATAGATCTCTAAATCATTTAGATGAATGGCTTAAAAAAAATAAAATTGTAGGAATAACTGGAATTGACACTAGAACTCTTACTAATTTTATAAGAGATAAAGGTGCGCCTAAAGGTACAATATGTTTTTCTAAAAAAAAAAAATTCAATATCAATAAACTATTAAGACAAACTCAAAAATGGAGTGGATTAAAAAATTTAGATTTAGCAAAAGTTGTCACTACCAAGAAAAACTATAATTGGAAGGATTTGAAAACATGGAAAAAAAGTAATGGTTTTAAAAAAAATATAAAAAAAATTTTTCATGTTGTGGCAATAGATTATGGAGTAAAAAAAAATATACTTAGATATTTCTCTGACTTTAATTGCAAAGTTACCGTTGTTCCCTGCAAAACAACTGCTGAAGATATTTTGAAATTGAAACCAAACGGTATCTTTTTATCTAATGGGCCCGGTGATCCAGCAGCTACGGGAAAATATGCAATTCCAATTATTCAAAAGTTGATAAAAAAAAATTTGCCAATTTTTGGTATTTGTCTTGGACATCAAATTCTAGCATTAGCCTTAGGTGCAAAAACTAAAAAAATGAGTCTAGGTCATAGAGGCGCCAATCATCCTGTTAAAAATTTAATTAAAGGTAATGTTGAAATCACTAGTCAAAATCATGGTTTTGAAGTGATTAAAAGTAGTTTAGCTAGAAATGTTCAAATCACCCATCAATCGCTTTTTGATAATAGCATTGAAGGAATAAGATTAAAAAACAAACCGGTTTACTCAGTTCAATATCATCCAGAGTCAAACCCCGGTCCACAAGATAGTGTTTATCTTTTTGAACAATTTGTAGAAAGTATGAAAAAATATGCCAAAAAGAAAAGATATTAAAAAAATTCTTGTGGTAGGTGCTGGACCAATAATCATCGGTCAAGCATGTGAGTTTGATTATTCTGGAACTCAAGCATGTAAAGCATTAAGAGATGAAGGTTATAAAGTTATTCTAATAAACTCAAATCCAGCAACAATAATGACGGATCCTAATGTTGCAGATAAAACTTATATAGAGCCTATTACTCTAGAGGTTTTAGAGAAAATTTTAATTAAAGAAAAACCCGATGCAATTTTACCAACTATGGGGGGCCAGACAGCTCTTAACCTTGCGATGGAAGCCGAAAAAAAAGGTGTGCTAAAAAAATATAAAATTGAACTTATAGGTGCAAATTCAAAGGCCATAGCTAATGCAGAGGATAGAAAAAAATTTAGAAAAAATATGATTGAGATTGGTTTAGATTTACCAAAATCACAAATAGTTAATAATCTTAATCAAGCATCTAAAGCACTAAAACAAATTGGACTGCCTGCAATCATTAGACCCGCTTTCACACTTGGTGGTCTTGGTGGAGGTATTGTTAAAAGCAAAAAAGAATATCAAAAAATTATTAAAAGTGGTTTACAAGAATCTCCAGTATCTCAAGTTTTAGTCGAAGAGTGTTTAGAAGGCTGGAAAGAATTTGAGATGGAGGTAGTAAGAGATAAAAAAGATAATTGTATAATTGTTTGTTCAATTGAAAATGTTGATCCAATGGGTATACACACTGGAGACTCTGTTACTATTGCTCCAGCCTTAACTCTCACAGATAAAGAATATCAAGTAATGAGAAATGCATCGATTGCTTGCCTAAGAAAGATTGGCGTCGAAACTGGTGGTTCAAATGTACAATTCGCTATTAATCCAAACAACGGAAGAATGGTTGTGATTGAAATGAATCCAAGAGTGTCTAGGTCTTCAGCTTTAGCATCCAAAGCTACTGGCTTTCCAATAGCAAAAATAGCAGCAAAATTAGCAGTTGGCTACACTTTAGATGAGCTTAAAAATGAAATTACAAAAACTACTCCTGCTTCATTTGAGCCTACGATAGATTATGTAGTAACTAAAATTCCAAGATTCACTTTTGAAAAGTTTTCATCTTCTAAAGCAGAATTAGGCACGTCGATGAAGTCTGTAGGTGAAGCAATGTCAATTGGAAGAAATTTTAAAGAGTCTCTTCAAAAAGCTTTGATTTCACTAGAAACAGGGTTTTCAGGGTTAGATCAAATATTTAACCTAAATAAAAAGCAAATAGAAAAAAAACTAAAAGAGAACATCCCAAATAAGATATTGTTAGTAGGAGAAGCGTTTAGAAAAAAAATAAATTTAAATAAAATTCATAAGCTTTCGAGAATTGACCCTTGGTTCTTAAATCAAATTAAAGAAATTATTGATATTGAAAATGAAATTAAGAGAAAAGGATTACCGAAAAACTTTAATGAATTTAACTTTATTAAATCAATTGGTTTTTCTGACAAAAAACTATCAGAGCTCACAAATATAAAAGAAAGTATTGTAAGAAGCAAAAGACAAGCTCTTAAAATTTTTCCAGTTTACAAAAAAGTTGATACTTGTGCTGCTGAATTTAAATCATTCACTCCTTACATGTATTCTACATATCAAAGAAATTTTTCTATAAATAGTGAATGTGAATCAGAACCTTCAAGTAGAAAAAAAATTATTATATTAGGTGGTGGGCCTAATAGAATTGGTCAGGGTATTGAGTTTGATTACTGCTGCTGTCAAGCAAGCTTTGCTTTAAAGGAAGCTGGGTTTGAAACAATTATGGTAAATTGCAATCCTGAAACCGTTTCAACAGACTATGATACTAGCGACAGGCTATATTTTGAGCCATTAAAAGAGGAATACGTCTTTAACATTATAAAAAAAGAAAAATCTAGAGGAAATGTTTTAGGTGTCATAGCTCAGTTCGGAGGTCAAACGCCAATTAAATTAGCTAAATTTTTACATGAAAATAAGCTACCGATTTTAGGAACTCAATATTATTCCATAGATTTGGCGGAAGATAGAGATAGATTTAGAAATCTTCTTAAAAAATTAAAATTAAAACAAGCTGAGAGCGGAATAGCCAAAACTTTCTCTCAAGCAATTAAGATAGCTGATAAAATTGGACTTCCGTTAATGGTTAGACCTTCTTACGTTTTAGGGGGAAGAGCGATGGAAATTGTACACGAAAGAAGTCAACTAAAAAACTTTGTTCAAGAAGCATTTAAAGCTGCAGAAAAAAATCCAATACTAATCGACAAATTTATCGATCATGCAATGGAAGTAGATGTCGACGCTCTTTCAGACGGTAAAGATGTTTTTGTAGCAGGAATTATGCAGCATATTGAAGAAGCTGGCATTCATTCAGGGGACTCAGCTTGTAGTTTGCCCCCTGTTTCAATCAAGCCTTTTTTAATTAAAGAGATAGAAAACCAAACAAAAAAATTGGCGTTAGCTTTGAAAGTAAAAGGTTTTATGAATATTCAATTTGCTATTAAAAATGATGAAATATTTGTTATAGAAGTAAACCCAAGAGCTAGTAGAACAGTGCCATTTGTATCTAAAGCTAAAAGCATTCCGCTAGCTAAAATTGCATCAAGAGTTATGGCTGGAGAAAAACTTAGTAAATTTAATTTAAAGAGCAAAACTAAAAAAATGTTTGCTGTAAAAGAAGCAGTCTTCCCATTTAATAAATTTCCTAATAGTGACTTATTGCTAGGGCCAGAAATGAAATCAACTGGAGAAGTAATGGGTTTTGATAAAGATTTTGGTATGGCCTTTGCTAAAAGTCAGATCGCTGCATCAAACTCTTTACCAACAAGAGGACTAGCGTTCATTTCATTAAAAAATAGTCATAAAGATGAAGGTGTAGGGCTAGCTAAACAGTTAGTGAAACTAAACTTTCAACTTTGTGGAACAGGAGGAACTGCAAAATATATAAATAGCCATGGAATAAAGTGCAAAAAAATTAATAAAGTTAATCAAGGGTCTCCTCATATAGTAGATGTTCTGAATGCGAAAAAAATTGCATTAGTTATTAATACAGGCGGTGGAAATAGCGAAAAACAATTAAGTGATGCTAAAGCTTTAAGAAGAGCAACATTAGTTAATAAAGTCCCTTACTGTACAAACATGTCTACAGCTCAAGTTTGTATTGAAGGGATAAAATCTCTTAAGAATAAGAAGCTAACTGTAGCTTCTCTGCAGGAAGTTAAAAGCTAATAAACTTTCCAGTCTGTTGGAAACGTAACGTAATTTACTTGGATACATCTTCGCTCTTTTTTTATCTTTTTTTTTTCCATGCCATGCCAAGAGTCCGGACCGCTAGTAAAAAAGTATCCATAATTATGTTTATAAGGAACAGTTTTTACAAGTTTTAAATTCTTATCATAAAAGTCTGTGCCTAAATTTTCAGACTCGTCGTATAAATTTATAAAAATAATAGATGACATTAATTTTTCTTTAATATCGCAGTGTGGTTTAAGCCAAAATCCTTCTCTGTCACAAATTACTTCCAATCTTACATAAGAATTGCTTAAATCTTTTCCAATAAGTGAACCAATTTTTTTATGAACTTTTTCTGATCTTAATTCTTCAATCAGTTTTGTTAAATTAGGAAATTGATTTGAGTTTTCTTTAGTAACATAACATCTAAGTTTTTTTGCTTTTCCTCCGTCTTTAATCCCAGATCTAAAAGCACCATCTCCCCCATCTAAAGCTCTTGTTCCATCATATTTTAAATTTTTGTTTCTAGGATCTGCTATTTCTGCATTGCTTATTTCTTTAATTGCTTCTTCAGTTAAAGGTTCGTTGATTTCAAAGTGCTGAAAAGGATCGTTAAAATTTTTTGTTTTTGTGTCTAAAGATTTAAATAATTCCATTCTGTTTCATTCTCGATTTTATTAATGGAGCAATTCTACTAACTTCATTTAAACTTTCATAGCTCCAATTTTCAACTGCATTATTTAATTCTTTTGTTATACCTAAATTACTAAGCTCGGAATAGAATTTTTTGAACCTAGCGTTTCTTTTTTTTGGTTTCATCATTGCTATATATACTGGTTTTCCAGTTATGGCAGCTTCTGAAATCATTGAAGTAGAGTCGCAGGTTACAATCATAAAGTCTGCAATAGCAAGAGAAGAAAGATAAGCTTTTTTATCAACTGTTTTGACTACGTGATGATTAGAACTAAATGCATCATATGCTTTTTTGATAACTTCCGCTGGAGTTCTGTAAGAAGGAATGATTACTATTTTAAATTTATCTGGTGTGAATAATGTTTTAATTTTTGTGAAAAGTTTATGTAACTCTTTATCAGAGTAATCATAATACTTATTTGGTCCTCCGATTATAAAGCTTACAATTTGTTTTTTCTTATCGGGATTTATATCTA
>Ga0255784_10001905_pt1 | contig 16665 bp, 10 predicted proteins | sample 101ome_14_FD_179982 | JGI IMG/M metagenome (GOLD analysis project Ga0255784, IMG submission 179982) | Coastal salt marsh microbial communities from the Groves Creek Marsh, Skidaway Island, Georgia - 101403AT metaG (version 2) | ecosystem: Environmental > Aquatic > Marine > Intertidal zone >...
TTTATCGGGGCTGCTGATGAAAACAGAACGCACTGATGCGCTGTCGGCGGCGGTGCGCCCATCAGGCAAATAGGCATCCGCAGGAAGCATGTCGAACTGTTTCGATACAGCTAGGTTTTCATCAGCGATAATTGGAAAGGAGGCTGAGGCGCCTGAAAAAGCCTCGATGTCCGCTTTCCAACCTTTGTGCTCCTCTACTCCATCAACGGAGAGACCAATTACCTTGGTATTACGTGCGGCCCACTCATCAGCCAACTGTGCAACTGCTCCAAATTCAGTGGTACAAACTGGTGTATAATCCTTTGGATGTGAAAATAGGATAGCCCAGCTTTCGTCGATCCAGTCATGAAAGGTGATCTGACCTTGATCCGTTTCAGCAATAAAATTCGGAACGATGTCGTTGATGCGTAAACCCATCTGGGTGCTCCTCAAATATATTCATGAAAATCTATATATGAGATCACGTGGATAAGTTACACAGGCCTATTGCAATAACTGTATGACAGTGACACTCTGCCGCGTATAATTTGATCAAATCCTTGAGTCGTCAAAAACGACCACAGGATGAAGGAGCACATCATGATCGAGAAACGTCAATTTTACATCAACGGATCTTGGGTGGACCCAAAAGACGGGCGTGATCATCAGGTTATCAACCCATCAACAGAAGAGCCCTGTGCAACAATTTCTCTAGGTGGTCAGGCAGATACGGACGCAGCCGTAGACGCCGCCAAAGCAGCGCTACCCGCATGGATGGCAACCCCTGTCGAAGACCGTATCGCATTGGTGGAAAAACTATTGGATCTGTATAACGCGCGTGCCGCAGATATGGCCGGAGCGATCAGTCTAGAAATGGGTGCGCCAATCGACATGGCGGCAGGACAACAAACACCTGCTGGATCGTGGCATTTGAAAAACTTTATCCGTGCAGCCAGAGGGTTTGAATTTGATCGTCCGCTGAGTGATCGCCTACCAAACGACCGCATCATTTATGAGGCTGTGGGCGTTGCAGCATTGATCACGCCATGGAATTGGCCTATGAACCAAGTCACATTAAAGGCGGGTGCCGCGGCAATCGCAGGGTGCACAATGGTATTGAAACCATCTGAGGAAAGCCCACTAAACGCCATCATTTTCGCGGAACTAATGCACGAGGCCGGATTCCCGGCAGGTGTCTTTAACCTTGTGAACGGTGACGGTGTTGGCGTGGGCAGTCAGCTTAGTGCGCATCCAGATGTGGACATGGTCAGCTTTACTGGATCCTCACGCGCTGGCCGCCTGATTTCCAAGAGTGCGGCGGACTCGCTAAAACGCGTTCACCTTGAACTTGGAGGCAAAGGCGCGAACATTATCTTTGCCGATGCCGATGAAAAGGCCGTCAAACGTGGCGTACTACATTGCATGAACAACACTGGCCAATCTTGCAATGCACCCACACGTATGTTGGTACAACGTGAGATCTATGATCAGGCCGTTGAAATCGCTGCTGAGACAGCGGCAAAAGTGACTGTTGGTTCCGCAAGCGACGCAGGTCGCCATATCGGCCCAGTTGTTAATGCAGTGCAATTTGAAAAAATCCAAGGTATGATCGAAAAGGGCCTCGAGGAAGGCGCGCGCTTAATCGCAGGCGGTCCGGGACGACCCGAGGGTATGAACCGTGGTTATTTCATTCGCCCAACGGTCTTTGCCGATTGCAATAATGATATGACCATCATGCGCGAAGAAATCTTTGGTCCAGTTCTGTCAATGATGCCTTTTGATACCGAGGAAGAGGCAATCGAAATCGCTAATGATACGGTTTACGGCCTGACTAATTATGTTCAGACACAAGATGGCACGCGCGCGAACAGATTGGCACGTGGACTGCGTTCTGGCATGGTGGAAATGAACGGAACATCACGCGGTGCGGGCGCACCATTTGGTGGTATGAAACAATCGGGCAATGGGCGTGAAGGCGGCCTTTGGGGCATTGAAGATTTCTTAGAAGTTAAATCCGTTTCTGGTTGGACACCCGACGTATAAGACAGTGTACTACTCAAAATTATTATGAAGAATACTCAGCGACGAGGGCCACATCTATTGGTCGACCAAATTGAACAATGTTTGGAACCGCTGGCCTTTATCCGCGCGCAACTGGATGCTGCGCGCAATAAATCAGGTTAGCGTTTAATTATCCATCTTTGCGGATAACTTCGTTTTTGGGATCATATGGGCTATCGCATGTGACCACTGCGTCCCATAGCTTATCCTGCATTTTCACCTTAAGCTTTTGACCCTCAACAGCAACATCTGGGCGGACATATCCCATGCCAATGGATTGATTGAAGGCCACCGAATATCCGCCTGACGTCAAACGCCCAACGCGGGTTCCATCCTCAAGATAAAGTGCCTCGCGCCCCCATGGGTCGGCATCATCTGGGCCATCGATCAGCACAGTGATACATTTGCTGCGAACCCCAATCGCCTCAAGCTCGGCTTTGCCGTAGAACTCTTTGTTCATGTCGATGAAGCGAGGCAAATCCGCCTCAAGTGGTGTGGCATCGCGCCCCAATTCGTTTCCAAAGGCGCGGTAGGATTTTTCCTGACGCAGCCAGTTTTGCGCCCGCGCACCGACAAGTTTCATGTCGTGCTTCGCGCCTGCCTCCATCAACAAATCCCATAGATAGCGTTGCATTTCGATCGGGTGGTGCAATTCCCAGCCCAATTCACCCGTATAGGCCACTCGAATTGCATTCACAGGGCACATCCCCAATTCAATCTGACGCGCGGAGAGCCACGGGAAGCGTTTATTCGAAAGCACAGTTGCAGGATCAGCGTCCTTAATCACTTCTTTTAATACATCCCGCGATTTTGGGCCTGCGATAGCAAATACCCCCCATTGTGATGTCACATCTTGCAAAGACATATATCCAAATTCAGTGGTCTTATCCTCGACCGCTTTTTGCAGATAATCGCTGTCATATGCTTGCCACGCGCCGGCGGAAACTAAGTAATATTCATCCTCGGCAATGCGTACGATGGTATATTCTGTACGTGTTGTTCCTGCACCTGTCAGCGCATAGGTCAGATTGATACGACCGACTTTTGGCAGTTTGTTACAGGTGAACCAATCCAAAAATTGTGTCGCTCCTGGACCCTTTAGAAGATGTTTTGTGAATGCTGTTGCATCAATCAAACCAACACCTTCGCGAACCGCTTTGGCTTCGTCTTGGGCATACTGCCACCAACCACCACGGCGGAAACTGCGCGCTTCATGGTCAAAGCTGTCTGAAGCATCCAGTGGACCATAATAATTAGGACGTTCCCATCCGTTTACACAACCGAATTGAGCGCCCTGTTCCTTTTGACGATCATAGGCAGGGGCCGTGCGCAATGGACGGCAGGCCTCTCGCTCTTCATCGGGGTGGTGCAGGATATAAACATGCTCGTAACATTCTTCATTCTTGCGCGCCGCATACTCTGTTGTCATCCATGACCCATAGCGTTTTGGATCAAGCGAAGCCATATCGATTTCAGCCTCACCTTCAACCATCATTTGTGCAAGGTAATATCCTGTTCCACCCGCCGCAGTTATACCGAATGAGAATCCTTCGGCCAACCACATGTTCCGCAAACCAGGTGCGGGACCAACCAATGGATTACCATCAGGTGTGTAGCAGATCGGACCGTTGTAGTCGTCCTTTAGACCCACCTCTTCTGTGGATGGGATACGGTGGATCATGGACATGTATTCTTCTTCGATACGTTCCAAATCCAATGGAAACAAATCAGCGCGGAAACTGTCAGGCACGCCATATTCAAAACGCGCAGGCGCGTTACGTTCGTATGGGCCTAGGATCCAACCGCCGCGCTCTTCACGTACATACCATTTCGCATCGGCGTCGCGCAAAACGGGGTGTTCGATATTGCCTGCCCCCCGAAAGGCGACAAGCGCGGGATCAGCTTCCGTTACAATAAATTGGTGTTCCACAGGGATTGCAGGGATTTTAATACCCAACAATTTGGCAGTCCGCTGTGCGTGGTTGCCCGTCGCTGTCACAACGTGTTCCGCTGTGATCACCGTCTGTTCATCTGACGCGACAAGGTTGCCGCCTTTTTCCACCATTTTAGTGACCGTGACCCGCCATTCTGACCCCGTCCATTCATAGCCGTCAACCTGCCACTTACGTTCAATAATAACACCGCGCTGACGCGCACCTTTCGCCATAGCCATGGTTACGTCGGCTGGGTTGATGTAACCGTCAGTTGGGTGATAAATCGCACCTTTCAAATCCTCGGTCCGCACCAAAGGCCAACGTTCTTTGATTTGCGCTGGTGTCATCCATTCATATGGAACGTCACATGTTTCGGCGGTCGATGCGTAAAGCATGTATTCATCCATGCGTTCCTTGGTTTGCGCCATACGCAGGTTGCCCACCACAAAGAAACCCGCATCCAAACCGGTTTCTTGTTCCAACGTTTTGTACAAATCGACCGAATATTTGTGGATGTGGGTTGTCGCATATGACATGTTGAACAATGGCAACAATCCTGCCGCGTGCCAAGTTGAACCAGAGGTCAACTCATCCCGCTCCAAAAGCATGACATCCTTCCACCCAGCCTTAACCAAATGATAGGCAATTGATGTTCCAACGGCGCCACCGCCGACAACCAGTGCTTTTACATGAGTTAGCATGAACCCGATTCCTTTGTCGCATAATTAGAAAATCTTTAGCACGTTGATATAATTGTGCGAAACCCAGCCGACCAAAGATCAGCAAAATGCGACTAACGAGAGGCGTTTAATATTCTACCCATCTTTCAAATTCGCGTTACACACTCAGATGCTCATTGGTCTTCTAGATATCGATACGTTCAAAAAAACTCATTCAATTGTCGCCTGGAATGCTTACTGGTGATTACATATCTAGAATCGTAACCAAACCCAGTTTCATACGCCAAAACTGTATCGGCACTGATCTTACAGTTCAATTAATACCGCGGCCATTTACACGAACTATATGCCCTCGGGGCTTGGTCTTTGGGCCCATTTCGCACGCAAATTGCGCGAATTCACCAGTGCCACCCAGCCCATCTGCCTTCATTTTTTCAATACCAACAAGCGCACCAATAGGATCGTGGCATCCATCGATATTCGCCGATCTCGTTTCTAATCTTCGAATGTTCGCAGCACTTCTTTTTTTGAAAGCTTGTTATTCACAGTAAAGTCCCAATCGAATTTTTTGGGGATCACTTGGCATGAGCAATCTCAGAAATGAAAATATGGCTGTGGCATATGTATAAGTGCAATCAAGAGACTGTGATGTATTTGTCAAAATCAAGCATGGCAAAGTTACGCTGATGACAAAACTTGCGCGGATTTTGACAAACGATCTCTTTCATCTGATCGTGCCTATGCGTATACACTATAAAAAAGGGGATGTTGGTCGACTCAAAACGTATGTCGGTCAAACTAAGCAAGGCATAGCAGATGGTAGGACTAGCAAGTTTAACAGGATTATTTTCGGCAGATATGGCCATCGATCTAGGGACGGCAAACACGCTCGTGTATGTCAAAGGGCGCGGCGTTATTTTGTCTGAACCTTCTGTTGTTGCCTATCACGTAAAAGATGGAGTGAAAAAGGTGCTCGCCGTGGGTGAGGATGCGAAATTGATGCTAGGTCGTACACCCGGTTCGATTGAGGCCATCCGCCCCATGCGCGATGGTGTCATCGCCGACTTTGACGTTGCCGAAGAAATGATCAAACACTTTATTCGCAAGGTGCACAAACGCTCCACGTTCTATAAACCGAAAATCATAGTTTGCGTGCCACATGGTGCAACACCCGTTGAAAAACGCGCAATCCGCCAATCCGTTTTATCAGCAGGTGCACGGAAGGCAGGTTTGGTTGCCGAACCGATTGCCGCCGCGATCGGCGCGGGCATGCCAATTACCGATCCCACTGGCAATATGGTTGTGGATATCGGCGGTGGGACGACCGAAGTTGCGGTTTTGTCATTGGCTGACATTGTATATGCGCGTTCTGTTCGCGTTGGCGGTGACCGAATGGATGAGGCGATCATCAGCTATCTTCGCCGTCAGCAAAACCTATTAGTGGGCGAAGCCACAGCAGAACGTATTAAAACCTCTATCGGAACGGCGCGCATGCCCGACGATGGGCGCGGTGCATCCATGATGGTGCGCGGGCGTGATTTGCTGAATGGGGTTCCCAAGGAAACCGAAATCACACAAGCGCAAGTCGCCGAAGCGCTCGCCGAACCCGTTCAACAAATCTGCGAGGCGGTGATGACCGCGCTTGAAGTTACACCGCCTGATTTGGCTGCGGATATTGTTGATCGTGGCGTCATGCTCACGGGTGGCGGGGCGTTGTTGGGTGATCTGGACCTAGCGCTGCGCGAACAAACAGGGCTTGCTGTTTCAATTGCGGAAGAAAGCCTGAATTGCGTTGCGATGGGAACTGGCAAGGCGCTTGAATACGAAAAGCAATTGCGCCACGCTATCGACTACGACAGCTAAAGTTATGTTTTCGGATTGAGGGGAAAATTTGGCTCAAAACCGACCTCAAAGAGAAGACTATTTCTCCCAGCTAAAACAGTTATTGGCGGGTGTTGTTATTCTTTTTCTGATCGTTGTGTTCATCGTTTGGCGTATCGATAGTCCACGCGTCGAGCGGTTCCGCATGATGTTAACGGATCGTTTTTTGCCCAGTAGTGAATGGGTGCTTGCTCCGCTTACCCGGGCAGCAAACGTAATCCAAGATTTCCAAAGCTATCAATCGCTCTACGATCAAAATCAGCAATTACGCCGTGAACTTCAACAAATGAAAAGCTGGAAAGAAGCGGCTTTACAGTTGGAACAAGAAAATGCGCGATTGCTGGATTTAAACAAACTGCAACTTGATGCACAGCTGACATGGATCAGTGGGATCGTACGTGCCGACAGTGGTTCTCCCTTTCGTCAATCCGTGCTGTTGAATATTGGCAGCCAAGATGGCATCCAAAATGGTTGGGCCGCGATGGACGGACTAGGCCTGGTTGGGCGGATTGCAGGAGTTGGTGAAAAAACATCTCGTGTCATATTGTTAACCGATCCATATAGTCAAATCCCTGCCGTCATTCAGCCATCACGCGAAAACGCATTGGTGGTGGGCGACAATACATCTGATCCACTGGTTGATTTCATTGAAAACGCTGATTTGGTCCGCGCAGGAGACCGCATTGTGACATCTGGAAATGGTGGCGTATTGCCACCTGGATTGTTGATCGGCCAATTGGTTGTTGATCCCAATGGGCGTCTCAGGGTCCGACTATCGGCGGATTACGAACGTTTAGAATATCTGCGAGTGCTACGTGATTATAGCGTTGTAGAAATATCTGATCCACAAAATGTCCTTATCTCTGTCGAGGATCTGCATACCAAACAAGCAGAAGAACCGAAAGATGAATGATCTTGGTTATAACACGTGGATGTATCGCATCGGCTTTGTGTTACTTGGGGTAGCACTCATCGTTTTACGTCTATTACCACTGCAAACCACCCCACAAACATGGGCGGGACCAGATGTGATGCTATGCCTTGTTTTTGCATGGAGCTTGCGGCGACCCGATTATGTACCAACACTTCTGATCGCTGCGGTGATCCTGCTCGAAGATTTTTTGTTACAACGTCCACCCGGCCTGCACGCAGCCTTGATCGTGGGAGTCAGCTTTTGGCTTAAATCCAAGGCCGACACAGGAGACGAACAAACAATGACAGGTGAAATCGCACAGATAACAATCGCCGTTCTGGGCGTGCTGTTGGCAACCCGTCTGATCCTAGCATTAGCGTTGCTCCCACGGCCATCCCTAACAGTGCACTTTGCACAGGCGCTTAGCACGATTATATTTTATCCTGTCATGGCACTCACTTCTGCCTTTGTTATGAACGTAAGACCCATCAAAAAGTCCGAAACGTAAGCACTCATGAAACCAACCACCAAATCACAGCAAAACATTTTGCAGCGGGGTTCCCGCCGTTCTTTGTTGATTGGAGGCGTTCAAGTGGCCTTTGCGGGTTTACTGTTCCTGCGCATGCGGCAATTACAAATCAAAGAAGCCGATCAATTCAGACTTCTGGCAGACGAAAACAGAATTAACGTTCGCCTTATTCCACCAGAAAGAGGTGAAATTTACGATTTAAATGGTTATGTTCTTGCTGAAAATAAGCCGACATATCGGATCACCATTATCCAAGAAGACGCAGGTGACGTTGACAAAGTTCTTGAAAAAATCCGCCTGCTGATCGAATTGACCGATGAAGATATCACGCGAGCACGCTCGGAAATGAAACGGTCGGCTTCCTTTCTGCCCGTAACATTACGCGACCGCGTTACGCGTGCTGAAATTGAACGTGTTGCCGAAAACGCGCCCAGTTTGCCGGGTATCACACCTGAGGTTGGTTTGTCGCGTAGCTACCCCTTGAATGACATATTTTCGCATGTCGTTGGGTATGTCGGACCAGTCAGTAACCGTGATATAGAACGGCGTCAGGTTGATGATCCAATTTTACGCATACCGCGGTTTCAAATCGGCAAAGTTGGTATTGAGGCAAAATTGGAAGATGGCCTGCGCGGACGTGCGGGCACGCGCCAAGTTGAGGTAAATGCTGTTGGCCGCGTGATGCGTGAATTGGACCGTCGCGAAGGAACCGCAGGTCAAAAACTTCAATTGACCGTGGACGCCAATCTACAATCATACATCAAAGCGCGCTTGGGCAATGAAAGTGCATCAGTTGTTGTTATGGATTGTAAAACTGGGGCGCTGCGCGCAATTGCCTCTGCACCCAGTTATGACCCTAACAAATTTGTGCGCGGCATTTCATACAGTGATTATAATGAATTGCGCGATAATGATCGCAGGCCACTTGCCTCCAAAACCGTTCAAGATGCCTATCCACCTGGATCGACCTTCAAAATGGTTACTGTACTAGCCGCACTTGACGAAGGAATTATAACGCCAGACGACACATTTTTTTGCCCTGGTCATTTGGATGTTTCAAATCGGCGCTTTCATTGCTGGAAGAGTGGTGGGCATGGGGAGGTTGATCTAATTACATCCCTGAAAGAAAGCTGTGACGTCTATTATTATGAATTGGCATTGCAAATCGGCATTGAACGCATCGCGGATATGGCGCGTCGTTTGGGGCTTGGGGAAAAACACGCGGTTCCAATGTCTGCGGTCAGTTCGGGACTTGTCCCTGACAAAGACTGGAAATTTGCAAATCGCGGGGCGAATTGGCTAATTGGAGATACAGTGGTAGCAGCGATTGGTCAGGGGTATGTTTCTGCATCTCCTCTTCAACTGGCGGTGATGACCGCCCGTTTGGCCAGTGGACTGGCCCTCGAACCGCAATTAATACGTGCAGAAAATGGGCAAACCGCGCTTCGAACTAATTTTCCAGAGCTAAACATAGATTCAAAACATTTGAAAATCGTGCGCGATGCAATGTTTTCAGTTACGAATGATCGTAAGGGAACGGCGTATTCATCCCGCATCATCGCAGATAAAGCACGTATGGCCGGGAAAACAGGAACTAGTCAGGTCCGTAATATTTCCGAAGCCGAACGCCGCTCAGGCGTCATCAAAAACGAAGATTTGCCCTGGGGACGGCGCGACCATGCATTGTTCGTGAACTTTGCACCCGCAGATGATCCTGAAATTGCCGTTTGCGTGGTTGTCGAACATGGCGGTGGTGGATCTGCAGCCGCAGCTCCAATTGCGCGAGACATCACACTTCAGGCACTTTACAGAGGGGATCCACCCCTTGATGCTTATCCCCCAAAAGATCGCGAACAGATCGCCCAGCAGCAACGCGCAATTCGCGAAAAAATGCCGGATCTAAACGCCTTACGAAAGGCGCGCGTATGAGTTATTTAGAGTACCGCGTTCAAGCAATCCCCACTGGATTTCGAAAAATCTTTTTCATGAATTGGGGTTTGGTTCTTTTGTTGGTTGCGGCCGCCTCGATTGGATTTTTGATGCTGTATTCCGTAGCAGGAGGGCAGTGGGATCCATGGGCCAGCGCGCAAATTAAACGGTTTGGTTTTGGCCTAGCATTAATGTTTGTGGTGGCAATGATCCCCATTTGGTTTTGGCGCAATGTATCTATCCTGGCCTACATCAGTTCACTGATCCTTTTGATTATTGTTGCCTATTTTGGATCCGTTGGGATGGGTGCACAGCGCTGGCTCGACCTTGGCTTCATGCGACTACAGCCTTCTGAAGTCTGCAAAATAACCTTGGTTATGGTACTTGCGGCATATTACGATTGGCTCCCTGCTGAGCGTGTTTCAAATCCCATCTGGGTCATTTTCCCAATCATTCTGATTTTGATCCCAGTCGGGATGGTTGTCACACAACCTGATTTGGGCACCTCGCTCTTATTGTTATTCGGAGGTGGCGCGATGATGTTTTTGGCAGGCGTTCACTGGGCCTATTTCGCCTCAGTCATCGCAATCGGCGCAGGGGGCATTGTCGCAATTTTTCAAAGCCGTGGACAAACATGGCAATTGCTAAATGACTACCAATATCGACGCATTGACACATTTTTGGACCCTGCATCCGATTCATTGGGGGCAGGCTATCACATCACCCAATCAAAAATCGCACTTGGTTCGGGCGGCTGGTCTGGACGCGGTTTAATGCAAGGCACACAGACGCGTCTGAATTTCCTACCCGAAAAACATACCGATTTTATTTTCACGACCCTGGCCGAAGAGTTAGGCTTCATCGGGGGGATTTCATTATTAGTCGTTTATCTTCTGATCCTTGCGTTTTGCTGGATTTCAGCCGCGCAAAATAAGGACCGCTTTTCAACACTTCTAATCTTGGGTACCAGCGTTACGTTCTTTTTGTTTTTTGCTGTGAACATGTCCATGGTCATGGGACTTGCTCCTGTAGTAGGCGTACCCCTGCCCCTTGTCAGTTATGGTGGATCTGCCATGTTGGTTCTCATGGGAGCATTTGGATTGGTCCAATCTGCCCATGTCCACCGTCCAAGAGGAGTACTAAGGTGACTCTAAACGTTTTATTCGCGGCGATTTCCGAACGCTATGACCAATATTTTACCCCCCTTACATCTGCTTTTGAAAACGCGGGTTTGGATATCAACCTATCAGACAATCATCAACCTGAATTGGTCGACTACATCGTTTATGCGCCAAACAGTCCTCTGCAGGATTTTACGCCCTACGTACGGTGCAAGGCGGTTTTAAATCTATGGGCTGGGGTAGAGGCGATTGTGAATAACCCCACTCTTAAGGTGCCATTGACGCGCATGGTTGATCACGGGCTAACGCGTGGGATGGTGGAATGGGTCACGGCACAAACCCTGCGCCATCATTTGAATTTGGATTTGTTCATTCACGGACAGTCAGGCGAATGGTTAGATCATCACACGGCACCCCTGGCCGAAGACCGCAAGGTTTGCATGTTAGGATTGGGTGAATTAGGTCGTGTTTGTGCCGAAACGCTGCGGGATATGGGATTTAATATGCGCGGTTGGGCCCGCAGTGAAAAAACAATCCCGGGCGTCACATGTTATCATGGCGAGGATGCATTAAACGACGCTCTCAGTGGGTCAGACATTGCTATCCTTTTACTGCCGGATACACCCGCGACCGAAAACATTTTGAATGCACAAACGCTGTCACATCTGAATAAAGGTGCCTATGTGATCAACCCCGGTCGTGGCCCGTTGATTGACGATCAGGCGTTGATAGCGGCGCTCGATAGCGGACAATTGGCCCACGCAACATTGGATGTGTTTCGCACCGAACCATTGCCCACAAACGACCCATATTGGGCACACCCCAAAGTCACTGTGGTGCCCCATCGCGCCTCAGAAACCCGCGCTTCAACCGCGGCCGAGGTTATTGCCGAAAACATTCGCCGCAATGAGGCGGGTGAATCGTTGTTACATCTGGTGGATCGCACGGCGGGGTATTAACCACCCTGCGATCAACAGATCATTCTGCCGCGATATTCGCCGCCTCTACTCGAACAGCGCTGTATTTGAATTCAGGGATCTTGCCATAGGGGTCCAAGGCAGGGTTTGTCAGGATATTCGCCGCCGCTTCGACATAGGCGAAGGGAAGGAACACCATATCCTCGGCCACCGCGCGATCTGCTCGCGCCATAACCACAACCGATCCACGCTTGGTGCTTAGGCGCACATGTGCACCTGGTTCAACACCCAATTTCGCAAGCGTTTTTGGATGTAGCGAACAGTTTGCCTCAGGCTCGACCGCATCCAAAACGCTTGCGCGGCGCGTCATGGACCCTGTGTGCCAATGTTCCAATTGACGCCCCGTGGTCAGGATCATTGGATAATCCGCATCGGGTTTATCATCCGGCGCGATGATCGCAGCAGGTGTGAATTTTGCCCGTCCCTCTGTCCGTGGGAAACCATCGCCAAATACAATTGGCTGACCCGGGTCCGTTGGCGAAAGCGATGGATACGTCACCGCATTTTCAGACATCAGACGATCCCATGTGATATTGTTTAGCGATTTCATGTTCAACTTCATCTCGGCAAAGACATCTAACGGGCTTTCATAAGTCCAGTTCAGCCCCAAACGTTGCGCAAGCGCGACTTCGATCCACCAATCTTCGCGCGCCTCACCTGGGGGTGAGACCGCGGGGCGGCCCATCTGAACCTGACGGTTCGTATTGGTCACAGTGCCCGATTTTTCATAGAAGGCGGATGAGGGCAGGATCACATCCGCATAGTTTGCGGTTTCCGTCAGGAAAATATCCTGAACAACCAAATGCGAAAGCTTGGCCAATGCATCACGTGCGTGTTCCACATCTGGATCGGACATGGCGGGGTTTTCACCCAGGATATACATGCCGTTGATATTGCCATCATGCACCGCGTCCATAATTTCAGTGACGGTCAAACCCTTTTCATTTGAGAAGTCGCCCGAATTCCAAACTTCGGTAAAGGCACTTCGCACACCATCATCCATGACAGATTGATAATCAGGCAGGAACATTGGGATCAGACCCGCATCAGAGGCACCCTGAACATTGTTTTGCCCACGCAATGGATGCAGACCCGCACCAGGTTTGCCAACGTTCCCTGTCATCAGGGCCAGAGAAATCAGACAGCGACTATTATCCGTACCGTGAATGTGTTGAGAGACCCCCATGCCCCAAAAAATCATTCCGGCCTTGCCGTTTGCAAAGGTGCGGGCAGCGGCGCGCAATTCCTCGGCAGGGATGCCGCAGATGTCTTCCATCGCTTCTGGGGTGAACTGCGTCAGATGCGCTTTTTCGGCTTCCCAGTTTTCAGTGAATCGGTCGATATAGGCCTGATCGTACAATCCCTCTTCCACGATCACATGCATGATTGCGTTCAACATTGATACGTCGGCGCCGGGTCGGAATTGCAGCATATGCGTTGCAAACCGCTTCATCGCGGTGCCGCGGGGATCCATGATGATCAACTTACCACCGCGTTTGGTGAACTGTTTGAAATAGGTTGCAGCAACAGGATGGTTTTCCGTTGGGTTTGCCCCGATCACGATGGCCACATCCGCATTTTCAATTTCGTTAAATGTCGCGGTCACAGCTCCCGATCCAACATTCTCCATCAGCGCCGCAACAGATGAGGCGTGACACAAACGGGTACAGTGATCAACGTTATTGTGGCCAAATCCCTGACGGATCATTTTTTGGAACAAATACGCCTCTTCGTTGGAACACTTGGCAGAACCAAATCCCGCAACGCTACGTCCACCATGATCATCGCGCAATTTCGCCAAACCATGTGCGGCAAAATCCAATGCTTCGTCCCAAGACGCCTCTCGGAACACCTCTTGCCAGTTGGCGGGGTCCACATTCAATCCCTTGGCAGGGGCATCATCACGTCGGATCAAGGGCTTAGTCAAGCGATGGGGATGGTGGATGTAGTCATAGCCAAAGCGGCCCTTGACGCACAAACGTCCCTCATTCGCGGGGCCATTGATACCTTCGACGTGTGTAATTTTGCCGTCCTTGACCTTCAGGCTGACTTGACAGCCAACACCGCAGAAGGGGCAGATGGATTTCACCTCTTCATCGAAATCTTTGCTATTGCCCACCTGTTGATCATCCAGCACGCTGGCAGGCATCAGGGCGCCTGTTGGACAGGCCTGCACACATTCGCCACAGGCGACACAAGTGCTTTCGCCCATTGGGTCCGCAAAATCAAATGTGGGATAGGCATCATGTCCACGACCTGCCATACCAATCACATCGTTGACCTGAACTTCGCGACAGGCACGGACACACAAACCGCATTGAATGCAGGCATCCAAATTCACGCTCATCGCAACATGGCTATCATCCAACAATGGGATGCGATCGGCCTCAAGCGTTGGAAAACGGCTTTCTTCAACCTCATTTGCATCGGCCATATCCCAAAAATGCGATGCGCCATCATGGGCGACGTCGCGTTCAGGCTGATCCGCCATCAACAGTTCAACAACCATGCGGCGCGCCTGTTTTGATCGTTCGTTTTGGGTGTGCACAACCATACCTTCGGACGGTTCGCGGATACAAGAGGCAGCCAAGGTGCGCTCACCCTCAATCTCGACCATACAAGCACGACAGTTCCCATCGGGACGATACCCAGGTGCAGGTTTGTGACACAAATGCGGAATAACCAAACCGCGGCCATTGGCCACTTCCCAAATGGTCATACCACGTTCGGCTCTGACCTCTTGGCCGTCCAACTGAAAACAGATTTTGTCTGACATCGTGTCCTCCTGCTTCATCGCAGCTTACATCATTCTTTTATCGGAAATAGAGGGCTAATCCCGACACTCGAAGGCGCATTTTCGCCAATCCGTTTCCGATCAGGAAAATTCGTCCACGATAGATGACAGTCCCTTGGCAAGTTTCAAACCGCTTGTTAGTTGTTGAGAAAAACTCAAGGGCGCTTATGTCGGTCATCACATTCATCCGTCACGGTCAGGCAAATTCATCTGCAACAACAGAGGAAGGCTATGACAATCTTAGCGATTTGGGCAAAACCCAAGCGCGCTGGCTTGGCGAACATCTGCGCCATTGCAAGGTGACATATGATGCGGTCTATACGGGCACATTGAACCGTCAGATCGACACCGAGGCGCTGTTGGATTTATATGATAGCCCCTATCCAATCCAAGATCCGCGTTTGAACGAATTTCGCTATTACGACCTCATCGCAGCGATGGAAAAACAGTTTGACCTAAAACCCCCGCTTGAGGGAACAGGGTTCATCAACCATTTTCTAAATACGTTCAGCAAATGGAAATCGGGTGAATTACAGGATGTTCCCGAAACATGGGACACCTATGAAAATCGCGTTTGGACCATGATGGAAGATATGCGCCACAGTGGCCAAAACGTGCTGGCCGTCACCTCGGGCGGGGTGATTGGAATGGTGGCGGCACATGCACTACACCTAGATGTCAGATCTTTGGTGAAAATGTTGCTAGAGGGCATGAACACGGGCGTCACCCGTTTTCAATACTTGCATGGTGAATACCATCTGATGCAATTCAACAATCTTCCGCATTTAGAGGATGCGGACCGCGTTAATGCACGTACATATTATTAATCACCGATTGTTTTGGAGGCTATCATGACACATCTTTGGGTCCGCGCGGAACAACGTGAAAACGAAGATCGCGTTGGATTAACACCAGACGGTGCACGCAGGTTGATCGAAAAGGGTATTCAAGTTTCGGTCGAAGACAGCCAATCACGCATCATTCCCATCGCAGATTATGCGGATGCTGGATGTGATATCGTGGATGAAAACACATGGCCCGATGCCCCGAAAGAGGCCATTATTTTCGGGCTAAAGGAATTGCCCGAAGATGGTACCCCCCTGATCCACCGGCACATCATGTTTGGTCATGCGTTCAAGGGACAACATTCTGGCAAGGCGCTGTTGCAGCGGTTTCAGGCGGGTGGCGGTACGCTTTATGATCTTGAATATCTGACGGATGCTACTGGACGTCGCGTCGCGGCCTTCGGGTATTGGGCGGGCTATGCAGGTGCGGCCGTATCCGTCATCGCATGGCTGGCACAACAAGGGGGTGAAACGTGCGGAACCGTTTCCGCATACCCAGACAAAGAAACCCTGTTGCGCGACCTACATGACGCGATGCAGGGTGTTTCCGCATCACCAAATGCGATTGTGATTGGCGCACTTGGGCGAGTGGGAACGGGCGCTTCTGATCTGTGTGACCACCTAAACATACCTGTCACAAAATGGGATATGGCAGAAACGGAGACTGGGGGCCCGTTTCCTGAGGTTTTGGATCACACGTTCTTTTTCAATTGCATTGTGGCGCGTCCAGGCACCCCTGTTTTCGTTCCACAATCTGCGCTGACAGCCAAACGCAACCTTTCGGTCATTGGAGACATCGCATGTGATCCTGACAGTGATTATAATCCAATCCCTGTCTATGATCAGGCAACATCATGGGCTCAGCCCGCGATCCGTGTCGCCGATGATCCAATCCTAGACGTCATGGCAATTGATAATTTGCCATCTCTGCTCCCTCTTGAAAGTTCGATTGATTTTGCAAATCAACTCTTGCCAACCTTGGAAACAGTTGATGATCTAGGTGCACCCGTATGGTCACGGGC
>Ga0255784_10001922_pt1 | contig 16564 bp, 17 predicted proteins | sample 101ome_14_FD_179982 | JGI IMG/M metagenome (GOLD analysis project Ga0255784, IMG submission 179982) | Coastal salt marsh microbial communities from the Groves Creek Marsh, Skidaway Island, Georgia - 101403AT metaG (version 2) | ecosystem: Environmental > Aquatic > Marine > Intertidal zone >...
TACTGTTCGCTACGGGTCTTTATGCCCTTCGCTCACTATTAATCTTTATACTAAACTATATGCTTCTTCTTTAGATTCTGAGCTTAACAGACATAGGTAGCCCTAAGGCACCAGTCTGTTAATATATGCTTACTCCTTTGAGTTCCTCGCATTTCAGACAGAGAGCTTTACGTAGTTAACTCTCCTCAGCATTCCACTTGTCTACGCAAGTACAGAGCTTCGTTGCCTTTAGGTTGAAGCGGTAGTATCTCTGCTTCCCATTCTACTACCTTTTAATGTTTAGCCCGAACCGAGATTTCTGACGCATAAAGCTAAACAGTGTATATTAAAAATAACTGCATTAGCTATAAAGTGTTCAGGCCAGTAAATACTGGGTGTTGAGGTTTTTGATTAAGTCTAAAACGTCAAATAATAGTAGTACTCTCCCCAAGAATCGAACTTGGATCTAAAGTTTAGGAAACTCTTGTTCTATCCGTTGAACTAGGAGGGCAATTGGTCTACTAAATGGTCTACTATATAAAGAAAAAACACCTACATATTAAGTGTAAGTGTTTGATAATCAATGTGGAGAAGATGGGACTCGAACCCACGACCTCTTGACTGCCAGTCAAGCGCTCTAGCCAGCTGAGCTACATCCCCTTGAAGTTCACTGCTAAACTAAATATTTTTTTAATGTAGTCTATCCCTTTAATAATGTGGATTTTAAGCTTTTATCAATCTCGCATCCTCCTAAAAAAGCAACAACCTGCTTTTAAACATTTTACACTTAAATATACGAAAATGAGTCCATTTTGGCACGTATTTGGCACGCTTTTATACTCGAATTTCATTCGAAACTTCGTTTCTCATAACTCTATTTTATTGGACTCTGAGTGGATAGTGCCTTAAACAAATAATCTATCTAAAGTCTATTCTTGGCATTTTTTCCAACTGCCATTTAAGATATAATATTTGAGGAAGAACAAGGGAATAATGTAAATTAGTAGAAACTACCTTAATCTAATGAAGAAATTAATTATAAAATACTCAATAGAATTCTTTGTAATAGTATTTAGTATATCAGTTTCATTCTTTGTAGAAAACCTAAGAGAGGAAAATGAAAAAGATAATCTTAGAATATTAGTAAAACAGAGCTTACTTGAGGAATTAATATTAGGTAATGACTTTTTGAAATTTAGAGATATAGCTTTCAATTCAGATTTAAAAGCAATAGAGCTAATCGTCAATGAAGGAACTCCAATAGATTCTATTTTCTCGAACGTATCTCCTGCTGGTTTTTCAAATCCTTTTATGGTTGCCAGAAATTTCAATCCACCTTCTTCAGTATATAATTCTCTCATTAATGATGGAAATTTAAATTTTATTAAATCACAAGACCTAAAAGAATTAATCGAAGAAACTTATGTTTTTTACACCGAATTAATTCAAGGTTGGGCAGATGGGGAACAGCAAATTGCTAACAAAATTAAAATATACATAATGGAGAATTACCCTGAGTTTTATCTTAAAGACATTTATACAACAACTGATTTTAGGATTATGTCAGAGTTTCATAAAATGGTACAAAAAGACATAAAGCTAAAAGCCTATCTAAAAGCTAAGACAGAGCCAATGATGGTAAAACAATCTGCCTTTGAACAATATAAAAAAAGTAGAAATGAATTGATTTCTGCTTTAGAAGAATCACTAAAATGAAAAAAAATCTTGTAAAATACACCCTAGAATTTATTGTAATTGTTGTAGACAAACAATTTTTTAAAAAAAAGAGTTTATATAGAAAACCTATTTTATGAAAGCAACCTCTTCACGCTACATTACCCTCTTTTTGTTTGCTTTCAGTTGGGGTTTTGGTCAAGGGAGTGGGCTTTTGATTCAGCAGTATAACAGAGGTCCTGCGCTAGATAGTAAGTTTTCAACATGGACACTACAGCCTAGGATAGAGCTAAATCGATTCAATACAAACCTGAATTCTACAACTCCAGAATTTACAGTGGGGGGCCGCTTGAGTTTGGAATATCGTCTGTCTAGTACCGTTGGCTTAGAAAGCGGAGTAGGTTTTACACCCGTTGCTTACAGCTATGCTGTTGGGGATTCTTTAGGTATCGATCATTTAAAATACCTCACTTTTCCTTTGGGATTAAAGTTACACCCCACTTCCAGAATCAGTATAGGGTTGGGTGGAAGTTATAACCTCTACCAACAAGGGGCGTTTTGGGTAAAAAAAGAACCCTTTAAGCGCAAGGAGACATACCCCTTAGAGGTCTTCTCCAACACCTTTGGTGGTTTTCTTCAATTAGAATATCACTTTTTCTGGGGTGGAACCTTCTCCCTTCATTATATCTGGGCAACGAGAAAAAGTCCCCTTACTCAACCACAAACGAATACTACTTCTGGATTCCGTTTGGGCATAGCATACACCATTTGGCGCTCGGGAAGCAAACGTTGATTTAGTTCTTTTTTAAAGTAATTTCAATAACTCCGTTTTTTCCTTCCTCACCATAATTTTCTAGTGCAGATTCCCCTTTTAATACATTAATAGACTCTATAGAATCGGGATGTAATGAATTCATTAGATTCTTTTCTTTTCTAATTTGTCCATCAATGACTACTAGTGGGGCGATACTGTCTGTTACGATAAAAATGCTTTTTTTTGGATTCTTTTGAACCCAAATGTTTTTTGAGTCTAAGGAGTCTGATGCTACCATTTCCGATTGAAAAAAAACGGCTTTAGGCGCTTTCTCTTCAGAAAAGAATAAAATCTCATGTGGTAACTCTCCTCCGAGATCGACCATCTCACCAGAACCTATCATAGATCGATGCACTGTCAATGGTTTATTTTCTAAAGAGGGTTTTGGGCTTTGGTAAACTTTGACAACTAAACAAGAAGTAAATAAAAGCGCTAGTAGTGGGGCATAGAATATCGTTCGCATAATAAAATTTTTTGCTAAAATAAATAACTTAAAGTGATGTTCAAAAAAGGGTGGCGCCTGTACTTTTGGGTAGTCATATAAGGGCTACTATTATTTAATAGCACCTGAATTTTCCAGGGCTGGTAAAATCCAATAAATCCAACCTGATAATGGCTGCGTAAAGAAGCAGCTTCTAGTGTAAAAGGGCTGTTTTGCCGAATCAAACTTCCAGAGAGAGAATAATCGTGTAAACTGTATTCCAGCATGGATCCCAAGAAAAAGGAAAGACCGTTTTGAATTGCTTCAAGGCGATTGCCAAAAAAGGGCAATCCAGGCAACGATCCCAGCTGCAATCCTACACGCGATTGGGCGGTTGTTCGGAAGCTCCCTGTCTGAAGTTGATGTCTCCCCACCCATTTGACCTTAGAGCTCAGTGCCTTCCCCCAAAAAAGTAATGCTTTAGCATTTAAATGAAACGCTTGAGGTTGTGCTGTTGCCCAACTCAAAGGTTCAAGATTAAGGATGTAGATGTGGTAAGTGTTCTGAAAAAATTTAGCCAGTGAGGCATTTGCTCCCGTAGTTCCCACTTGCATTCCCCATCCATAACCAAAATCAGGTGTTTTGAAACGGTTTTCTTCAAAGCCTAAAAACAACCACCCATTATAAGGATAATCCATGCGGCTTTTGTCTTCAATTAGCCTTAATGCGGGAGTATTGATTTCTTGCCCCAAAGTCCAGTGTCTAGAAACCCAATTATACCGATACAAAGAATCATTTAAAAGTTCACGCTGCTTGCCGTATTCCAAAAAAATACCACTACTGTAATACCGGTCTATGCCAAAATAAAGATCATTGTCAACATTGAGCCCTATATATTGCTGTGCTGTTGCTTTTGAGAGGACCCCGATCAACAGCAAAACAAAAAAACACAAACGGTTTAACAACTTTTAATCTATGTTTTTAAGCACCAAAAGAGGGATGGTACAATAGAAGTCTTTTTTATAGATCCTGTCGGGTTCCCATAGTTTTTCAAAAAAACCACGTTCTCTCTTAAATGCAACTAACAGATCGGGTTTATTGGCTTGAAAGTGTTCCAATACACCCTGGTAAACAGTAGCGTTTTCAGAAAAAGTAAGCCCTTCAGATCGTTGTACCAGTGCATCATCCAAATGGTGATTGCGGTTTGCAAAGCCAGGGACTTTTACCAACAACAGCTTCAATTTGGTCTTGAATTTTTTTTGAAAAGCAATCATGGGCTTTAACGTTGCCGTGTCTTTTACCTCTCCTGTTTTAAAGGCAAGTAACATTTTTTTTGGAGGGATAAAGGCCTTTCCTAATGGTGCTACAAGAACCGGGATCGTTGTTCTTTTAATCAAACTTCCCGCAATTCTACCCAGAAAAACTTCATCGTTAATCTCATTATTTAAAGGGGCTGTAACAATTAAATCAATCCCTATGGTTTGCTTTAATTTCTTTACCGTTTCAATGAGGTCTCCTTCACTTTCTATAATTTTTACCTCCACATCCTCAACTGCTATTTTGTCCAATATCGTTCGTATGCGTTGTATGTTTTCCTTCGCAAGGCGAGCGTTAAGGTTGGTCATTGTGGTAAGTGTCGCCTGAGGGGGATATGCATCAATAACATAAACGGTAGATTGCATTACTTTGGCCAAATCCAAAGCATAGGTAAGGGTGGATTCTGCGAAATCTGATATTCCAAAAGGGACAAGAATGTGTTTCATTGTTTTTTTTTACAAAAATACCAAGAGTTAAAGTAAGTTATTCTCTTTTTAAGGAATTTTATTGCCGCAGTTGTTTTTAAATAAAAAAAGAAATCGTGGTATTGTGCTAATTTTATTAAGAGGTCTTCAAAAAGTTTTAGAAGAGTGTGGAGTTTATGTATTTTTACAACGATGGAACCCTACGTAAAACATTTTATTGATGCTTCTTGTGGTACTTTGGAATTTGGTAACCCTGCGGGCAATTCACTACCTACACAATTGCTAAACGACTTACTCTTTCAATTCCAACAATTGAAAAAACATCCTGAAGTAAAAACGATAGTACTTCAAAGTGCTGGAAACCGTGCCTTTTGCGGAGGAGCCTCATTTTCCGAAATGAAAAGCTTAAAAACCGCAGAGGAAGCTACAGCGTTTTTCATGGGTTTTGCTCGTATCATAAACGCCATCAGAACTTCTGACAAATTTGTTGTTGTTCGTGTACAAGGCAAAGTTGTTGGTGGAGGAGTAGGTCTTGTGGCTGCCTGTGATTATGCTATTGCACAAGAGAGTGCCCAAGTAAAACTTTCTGAATTATCTATTGGTTTAGGACCTTATGTAATTGAACCGGCTGTTTCCAGAAAAATAGGGACCGCCGCTTTTGCACATCTCTCCCTTGAAGCTGAAAGTTGGAAATCCGCTTTGTGGGCAGAGGAAAAAGGCCTGTATAACAAAGTGGTTGCTACTGAAGAAGAGCTCAATAGGCAAGTTAAAGAAACCGCACAACGCCTATCAAGTTATGCTCCTGAAGCGATTAAAAACCTGAGAGCATTACATTGGAAAAATACCGATCACTGGGAAACATTACTCCCAAACAATGCAAAAATCACTGCTAATCTTCTCTTAAATGAAGCTACACAAATATTTCTTAATTCATTGTAAATCAAATGAGTGAGCTAATCCGAATAACAAAAGAGTTTAAGTTTGAAACAGGACATGCGCTTTATGGCTACGACGGCTTGTGTAGAAATGTTCACGGACACAGTTACAAACTTTCTGTTACTGTTATTGGAACTCCCATTAAAGACTCAGGAAATGTAAAATTTGGAATGGTAATGGACTTTAGTGACCTGAAAGAAATCGTTAACGAAACCATTGTAAAACCTTTTGACCACGCTACTGTTCTCAATGTAAACTCTCCACATAAAGAATTGGCAGACGTTATGGAACAAAGGGGTCATAAGATTCAGCGGGTGGGCTATCAGCCTACAAGTGAAAGGATGATTATCGACTTTGCCGAGAAAATAAAAACCCAGCTTCCCAATCATCTGAGCCTTCATCACCTAAAATTAAGAGAGACAGAATCGTCTTATGCTGAGTGGTTTGCTTCAGATCAACAAGATTAAAATCCGAGTGCATCTAGGTCGGCTTTTGGCTTTGCTTTCTCTTTAGCATTTGCATCCGACACTTCTTCACAATCTACTGGAATACTCAGGTTTTCTGGAGCGAGGAAGTCTTCCGTTGAAATGCCAAATTCTGGATTTTCATATAAGGATCGCATGTAGTTTCCCCAAATAGGCAATGCCATTGTGGCTCCTTGACCGTAAGCAATTTCTTTAAAGTGTACCGAACGGTCTTCTCCGCCTACCCAAACTCCTGTTGCCAGATTGGGAACCATCCCCATAAACCATCCATCGCTTTGATTTTGAGTTGTTCCTGTTTTACCGGCAATCGGGTTTTCAAAAATATAAGGATAACCGGTAACCACATTTTTATATATGGCATTTGTTTTTTCAAGACCAGCATGACGTAATCGTGCTCCAGAACCTGCAACAGTAACTCCCTGCATTAAATTAACCGTAACATAAGCCGCTTCTTGACTCAATACATCTTTTGTCTCGGGCAACACCTCGTAAAGTGCGCGTCCGTTTTTGTCCTCTATGCGAGTAATCATTATCGGCTTGACATAAATGCCTTGATTGGCAAAAGTACTGTATGCCCCCACCATTTCGAAAAGACTGATGTCTGGAGTTCCCAAAGCGATAGAAGGGACTGCAGGCAAATAAGAAGTAATCCCCATTTTTCGAGCCAAATTAATAACTGGCTGTGGTCCTACTAAATCCATTATTCGGGCGCTAACTGTATTTACAGAATTTGCCAGTGCGTTTTTTAACGTTCGTGTTTGCCCGTATTTGTCTCCAGAGTTTTTTGGACACCAAGCGTCTATATTGCCATGCTTCATCGGCTCAATGCAATACAGTGCATCGGGCAGGGAGTCACAAGGAGACAGCTTGAGCTGATCTATAGCAGTTGCGTATAAAAAAGGCTTGAACGTAGAGCCAATTTGTCTTCTCCCTTGTTTGACTTGATCGTACTGAAAATGCTTGTAGTTGAATCCTCCTACCCAAGCTTTTACATGACCCGTTTGTGGCTCCATAGACATCAGTGAAGCACGAAGAAAATACTTGTAGTATCGTATAGAGTCCATGGGTGTCATTACTGTATCGATTTCTCCTTTCCAACTAAAAACACGCATTGGAACTTTCTTTTTAAATGATGCCAAAATAGCTTCTTCCTCAATACCTGCCAGTTTCATTTTTCGCCACCGTTCACTTCGGTATGCTGTTCGTTCTAAAAGGGTGTCAATCTCTCCTTCTCTCAAGTCTAGAAAAGGAGCGGTCGGATTTTGTCTTTTGGTATTTTGTCTGAAAAATTCTTTTTGAAGGTTTTTCATATGATCACTAACCGCATCTTCTGCTAATTGTTGCATCCGAGAATCTAGAGTCGTGTATATACGCAGTCCGTCTCGGTATAAATTGTGATTGCTCCCGTCGGGTTTTGGATTTTTTTCAATCCAATCATCCATAAACTCTTTTAAATAAGCTCTAAAATAAGTCGCAAGGCCTTCTCTATGTGATTCTGGTGTAAATCTAATTTCTAGAGGAAGTTGTGTTAACGAATCCCGCTCTTCTTCAGTGATCAGATTGTTGCGAACCATTTGTTGAAAAACGATGTTTCTTCGTTCTTTGACTCGTTCGGGTCTTCGAATAGGGTTATACAGTGAAGAGTTTTTTAACATTCCTACCAAAGTGGCTGATTCTTCAATAGTAAGCTCTTGTGGGGCTTTGTTAAAAAATATTTTTGCTGCAGATCGAATCCCATCGGCTTGATAGCCAAAATCGTACTTGTTAAGGTACATAGATACGATTTCCTTTTTGGTGTAGCGTTGTTCTAACTGCACTGCAATCACCCATTCTTGTGCCTTTTGAAGTATTGTTTTTACAATGTTTCTAGAACGCACTCCAACAAAAATTTGACGGGCAAGCTGTTGGGTTATGGTACTTGCCCCTCCGCGTTTTCCTAAAAAAACGAAAGCGCGTAAAGTTCCCCGCCAATCGATACCAGAATGTTCGTAAAAACGTTCATCTTCTGTAGCGATAAGAGCCTCCACCATGGTGGTTGGAATTTCTTCAAAAGCAATAGGTGTTCTGTTATCGTCAAAATAATACTTTCCTAGAATAATTCCATCCGAAGAAAGTATCTGTGTGGCTAGATTTGTTTTTGGGTTTTCCAATTGTTGTAAGTCCGGCATGGGGCCATAAATTCCCAAAGCTGCCCCACCAAACAAGAGAACCACCCCTGCAAGCCCCGATAAAAACAACCCCCAAATCAACCTTACGTTTCTTTGACTGTTGCCTCTGTCTTTGCTGTTTTTTTTCTTCGCCATTTTACTGATCTTCTATACTAATTCCCACAGAAAGAACCCCCTTTAGTGTTGAAACACCTTCGGCAGATCCATTATTGCGTACCGCCTGTGCTACCTTAATTTTTAATGGTCGTTTTTCTGGAAAAACAACCCCCTCTTTCCACCACAATTTGCTTTCCTTTACTTCGGTAAACCCTTTGCCCAACCAAGTGCCGTCTGGAGCAGCCATAGCATACTCCAAAGTATCTTGAATTACCAATTCATCGCCTGCTGTAAGGCTCACGAGCAAAAAAATATTAGAGAACGGATAGCTGTTGTTGTTTTGAAGTCGTAAAAATACATTTTTTGATCCGGATTGTACTGCTGCTTCTGGCAATTCAAACACTACTGCAGAGGTTCCTAAACCCTCATTTGCTAAACTTTTATACTCTGTGTAGCCTTTCTCTGAATGACAACTCCACACAAGGAAAAGCAACAGCGTGTTATTAAGAAGGAGCTTTTTATTTCTTGTTATTCTTTTCAAGTCGTCTTCTTTTTGTTTTTCTATTCGGCTTTTTTTTAGTGTCAAATCGGGTAATATCCTCTAGTCCAACAGCTGTTTCAAAAAGCGCTTCCTCAGTTGCACTTAAAGGGGTTTCAGCATAAGCCTCTAAACTTCGTGCTTTTTTATTTTCTCTATTAAGCGCTATAATCTCGTTTGCGGATGTTATTGACAGTTTATGCCAATTGACCCATTCGTCTTTATAGGCATACCACAAGAATCCTTTAAAAATATCCATTTTTTGAAAGACACCCGTCCCTTTTTCCGTGTAAAGTTTTGTCTCTGTTTTTGGAAAGGCTTTTACTGCAGTTCGATAAGTTTCCAACTCGTAATTCAAACAGCATTTAAGTCGCCCACATTGTCCAGCAAGCTTTTGGGGGTTTAATGAGAGTCTCTGATATCGAGCTGCAGCTGTGGAAACCGATCTAAAATCGGTTAACCAAGTAGAACAACACAGCTCCCTTCCGCAAGAACCTATGCCTCCCAGTCGAGAAGCTTCCTGTCTCAACCCTATTTGACGCATTTCAATACGAATAGAAAACTCCCTAGCCATGTCTTTAATCAGTTGTCTAAAATCTACCCGGTGATCTGCGGTATAGTAAAAAGTAGCCTTCTTGCCATCTGCTTGAAATTCAACATCGGAAAGTTTCATGTTGAGTTTTAATGCAATAGCAAGCTCTCTAGCCCGCTTTTGGACTTGCTCTTCTTTAGCTCTATTTGCCTGCCATAGATCGATTTCTGTTTGATCTGCTAACCGTAAAATAGTCCCTATTCTTTCACTAGTGGGTTTTACTTTTTTACGCTTCATCTGCACTGCAACCAAAGGCCCAGACAGGGAGACTATCCCTAAATCATATCCTTTTTCTAAGGCCGTGATGACCAAATTTCCGGCTCTGAGTATAAGGTTAGTAGGATATCGATAATATTCCTTTCTGCTGTTTTTAAATCGCACCTCAACAAAAGGGACTGTTTTTGTTCCCTCTGGTGTTTGCATGTTTTCAAGCCAATCAAAAACAGTCAGCTTGTTGCAGCTGCCACTCCCACAACTGCCGTTGTTCCCACATCCTCGTGGAGTTCCTGTTTTGAAAGTAGAACAGCTGGAACAACTCATGTAAATTAGACCTATTTAGACAATAAATATACAGGGATTTCTATGAAACCAATGACAACAAACTCTTAATTTACTGTTTAAATTTAAGCACCTCAGACCTTCCTTTTTTAAAAATTTTATTACTGTTGTGAGTTCCTTTGCGCAAAGCTTTTTGCTTTTCTTCTGGCAAGGCAACGATCTCCCTGCAGGCATCTGAGCAGCATTGATTCATCTTTTCCGAACAAGATTCACACTGAATAAACAAGAGGTGACAGGCTTCATTTACACAGTTGACGTGATTGTCACAAGGAGCACCACACTGATGACATTGTGCGATGATGTCTTCAGATATTCGTTCGCCACGGCGTTCATCGAAAACAAAATTTTTACCTAAAAATTTATTTTCTAACCCTTGATTTTTTACTTGACGAGCATATTCAATAATCCCTCCTTCCAGTTGGTATACCTTTTTAAACCCTTTGTGTTTGAAATAAGCGGATGCCTTTTCACAGCGAATACCTCCTGTACAATACATCAACAGGTTTTTGTCTTCTTTGTGTTCAGACAAATCTTCCTCAATAATAGGGAGTGATTCTCTAAAAGTATCAACATCTGGTGTAATTGCTCCTTTGAAATGCCCAATTTCACTTTCATAGTGATTGCGCATGTCTACACAAACTGTATTGGGGTCTTCTAACATACGGTTGAAGTTTTGGGCGTTCAGATGCTCCCCTTTTTGGGTTACGTCAAAACTCCTGTCGTTTAACCCATCAGCTACAATTTTATCTCGTACCTTGATTGTGAGTTTTAAAAACGATTTGAGATCTTGTTCAATAGCAATATTCAAACGGACACCTTGTAAAAAGGAGATACTGTCTAAATGACTTTTAAAAGCTTCAAAATAGGGTGCTGGTACTGAAAGCTGGGCGTTAATCCCTTCTGAAGCTACATAAATACGTCCCAAAACCTCTAATGGATTCCAAGATAAAAATAAATGATCTCTAAACAATTTTGGATTGCCAATGTGCGCGTACTGATAAAACGATAGGGTCAGGCGTTCTGTCCCTGCTTGTTCTAACATTTGAGCTCGTTCTTGCGCACTTAATTTGTTGTACAGTTGCATGCTATAAACGGTTTAAGTGAAGTACAAAGGTAGAAAATTAATGTTCTCCTCATTATGAAAAGGCTATGGGACAAAAAAGCTGTCTTAACACCTCTTCACTTTCCTACTCCTTTAAGCTCAAGGTGATCCATACCTCTCCCTTCTTTTCGAGGTAAAGCATCTTCCGGAGTATGGAATAACTGTCTATTTCATTTAAGGCTCGTACGAACTCCTCTTCTCTTCGGTTTCTTTCAGCCTCGCAGGCCATTTCTGTAAGGAACAGTCCTTTAAAAAAAAGCGTATTTTCTATAAGCGCATATTCAGCTCCCCCACTGTTACATGCTGTTTTTAATTGAATCGTGCCTTCAGAAAAAAAAGTCAGTCCTGTTTCTGCGTCAAATATTGAGGAAACCACGCCATTTTCTGTTCTTATCGAATTAAGATTCCAGCTGTTAACTAAGTCAGCAGAAATCGGAGGTGTTAAAATCAAGACAACCTGGTTTGAGGAGTTTAAAAAGACGAGCTTATTATTTTCAAAACGATACGTCAGTTTTGCTTCGCTTAATAAAGATGCTAACTCGGCTTCTCTTGTATCCTGATCCTGATCCAGGCATCCCATAAGTGTTGTTGCTAATGAAGCAATTTTAAGGGTATTCCCTTCCTGTATATAGTTCCCAAAGATGCGATTACATCCTGAAGTAAAAGAAAGCGTTTCTTCATCTATAAAAAACGTACCGCCTCCCTCAATGTCCCAATGCCCCAATAGTGACTCTGTTTGAAGTAAAGGCTCTCCCATATTATTTTCACAAGATTGTAAAAAAAGAGAAAGCCAACAAAAAGGCAAAAGAAATAGGGCAGATTTCATAAAATTGATTTTATAAACCAAGACAAATACTATGCCAACCCTCAATCCAAATGGGGGTGCTTCTTGCCAATCAAAATTAAATTTGTTTGACGTCCATTGACATAGCGAAAGCCATCTGGACCAAAATACCCGGGTTCTTCCAACATCACCCTAACATCCTTTTTCCACTCCTCAATATAAACCTTAGCGTTGAGCTCAATAGCATAAACTGTGTTTTCATAAAGAGGGTGTTCTCCAGAACCGGGGATCCCTTCCTGAGCATCCCACATTCCAAAGGTAGTTCCAGCAGAGTGTCCGTAAAGGCCTAATGGATGGGTATAAATCTGGGGTCTTAGCCCTGCAGCCTTACTGGATTCCAATGCCATCAATAAGGTTTCGTTACCGCTACGGCCTTTTTTAAAATTATCTGTTAAAGCATCTTGTACCGCATTTCCCTGACGCAAGGCCTCTTTTAAAAATTCGGGAGCCTCTGTCTCCTCCGGCTTGAGAACATAAGCCAATTCTTGACAGTCTGTATTCAAAGTCAAATAGGTAATCCCAAAATCGCAATGGACCAAATCCCCTGGCTGAATCACGTCAAATTTAGATTGTCCATCAAAAGCATACAAATCACTGGCGCCTGTACGCTGAACATCTACTGTAGGGTGAAACCAGGTTTTTAATCCTAATGCCGCTACTTTTTCACGTAACCACCATACCACATCTTCCGTTGTTGTTGCTCCAGGTGTAATGACTTTTGTTGAAAAAGCTTCGGAGATTATATTATGTGTTATTTCTGTCAACTGACTAAAAAGTGTCATCTCCAAGGGCGTACGCGTTTCGATCCATCGAACTGCTAGAGTCTCTGCAGAGACAACTCGGTTTTGATATTTCTTTGGCAAGGCCTGCATCATACCTTCATAATCAGTTTTAACTAGACCGTCTGCAATACCGTAGTGTTCTGAAGAGTTGATTCCAATTTTTTTCGGGTTTTGACTGACAATATAATCTGCTAAGGCCTTCCATTGGTCCGGCTGTTTTTCTTTGTCCCAAATGGAGCGAATGTTGTTGCCAAAATTGTAGCGTGTAATGGCTACAGGATCAACCCCGTCTTTGGTTTTAGAAAACACTAAAATGGTTCTTCTTCTTGCGTTGAGCCACGTCGGGGGAAGTAAGGTTTTAACCACTGGATCTTCGTTGTATTCTCTGGTAATCATTACCCAAAGATCAATATCTTGTTCTTCCATCAGTTGAGGCAGTAATTTTTGGATACGCTCTTCTTGAATTTGATCAATTAGTGCTGCCCGCTCACGCAGTGGAAGTATGTCTTGTGCAAACAATGGGTTCAACACAATAGTGAATAAAAAAAGGAATCGTTTCATGTCAAAAATTTTAATCCCTTAAACCTACGAAAAATTGTTAATAATGGAGCTCAAACAGACTTGGAAGCAGTATGAAGAAACTGTACATTAGCCAAAAAGTACGTTATGTCAGATCAAAAAAACGCAAAACTTAAAGCGCTTCAGCTCACCCTAGACAAACTGGATAAGACCTATGGCAAAGGTGCGGTTATGAAACTAGGGGATGAAGCAGTAGAAGAAGTAGAAGCTATTCCTTCAGGCTCTCTGGGACTTGACATTGCTCTGGGTGTAGGAGGCTATCCTCGTGGGCGAGTCATTGAAATATATGGCCCTGAATCTTCAGGAAAGACGACCTTAACCTTGCACGCTATTGCAGAATGTCAAAAACAAGGAGGAATTGCTGCCTTCATTGATGCTGAACATGCTTTTGACCGTTTTTATGCAGAAAAGTTGGGTGTTGATGTTGGAGAACTGATCATCTCTCAGCCTGATCACGGTGAGCAAGCCTTAGAAATAGCAGACAACTTGATTCGTTCAGGAGCTATCGATATTGTGGTAGTAGACTCCGTAGCGGCGCTCACTCCAAAAAGTGAAATAGAAGGCGAAATGGGAGATTCTAAAATGGGACTCCATGCTCGCTTGATGTCTCAAGCATTGAGGAAACTGACCGCCTCCATAAGTAAAACAAATTGTACTGTGTTTTTCATTAATCAGTTGCGAGAAAAAATTGGAGTAATGTTTGGCAACCCAGAAACTACTACAGGGGGAAATGCTTTAAAATTTTATGCTTCCGTTCGCCTAGACATCCGCAGATCTACTCAGATTAAAAGTTCTGAGGCAGAAGTTATGGGTAATAAAACTCGCGTAAAGGTGGTTAAAAACAAAGTGGCTCCTCCCTTCCGAACCACAGAGTTTGACATCATGTACGGAGAAGGAATTTCAAAAATTGGAGAAATCATTGACCTTGGAGTAAATTATGAAATCATCAAGAAAAGTGGTTCATGGTTTAGTTACGGAGACACTAAAATAGGGCAAGGTCGTGATGCTGTTAAAACACTACTCGAAGACAACCCAGAGTTAATGGAGGAGCTGGAGAAAAAAATAATGGAGACACTCAAAGAGTTGAATTCCTAAGGAAGCCCTTTTATTTTTTTCCACAGTTGAATCGCTTGAACAGCACTTTGTTTGGGATCGTCCAAAAGTTCTGATTTAATTTTTTTATGTGTTTTCTCAGCTAGAGATTCAATGTCAACTTCTGTTTTTCCTTCTACAGAAATCACCTTCAACGCTTTTACTCGTAATGCCCCCCCGTAACCATAAGTGGTATACCAAGGGAATTTTCGTTTACAGTCATAAAAAACCATTGGAAAAAGGGGTAGCTGATGTTCTATTGCTAATTTAAATGCGCCCTTTTTAAAAGGATTTAATAAAACCGTTTCGTCCGTATATTCTTTTTCAGGAAAAATACAAATACTGTACCCCTTGTCAATCACTTTTCGTGCGCGTTCATAAACTTCAAACCGGCTTTTGGCACTACTTCTATCCACCATAATGGCCGCACGTTTATACAAATATCCAAATACTGGAATTTTTACAATCTCTTTCTTTCCAACAAAAACAAAAGGTGTTTTACGCATTCGTAACATGAGCATGACGTCTATATAACTAGAGTGATTGGCGATTAAAATCATGCTGCGCCCCTCTGGGGGAAAATCTGATAAACGTTCAACCCAAAATCCTGAGCCAAAAAGAACCCATGGAGACCAAATGTTTCGTGCTACCCAATAGACAACTCGATATCCATTAGGAAACAAAAGACAAAGAGCCAATGGGAAAAAGAAAACTAGGACAGGAAGGGCCGTTAGTATGTAAAACCAGATCCGCCAAAAAACCAACAGGAGCTTTCTCATTATTCAAAGATATTGATTCTTGTAGAGCTTCCTCCCTCTTATTGAAAAACTAAAAGTATGCTGATAAGTCAAAATGTCTAAACGAGAGTTGCACTCCTATTCGAGGAAACGTACCTTTGTTTAAATTTAAAAAATGGCACGGATTTTAACAGGTGTACAGTCTACAGGAACTCCCCATTTGGGGAACCTATTGGGTGCAGTACTTCCAGCAATTGAAATGGCAAAAGCAACGGAGGACGACTCTTTTCTCTTTATTGCCGATTTACACTCCCTCACCCAAATCAAAAATGGAGAAACCCTTCGTGAAAATACTTTTTCTACTGCTGCTACTTGGTTGGCTTGTGGTCTAGATATAGAAAAAACACATTTTTACAAACAGAGTGACGTAAGCGAAGTTACTGAACTGGCCTGGTACCTCAACTGTTTCTTTCCCTACCAACGTCTTACGCTGGCACACTCTTTTAAAGACAAATCCGAATCTCTAGCTGATGTAAACAGCGGATTGTTTACCTATCCAATGCTCATGGCTGCAGATATTTTATTGTATGATGCAGAAATTGTCCCCGTTGGAAAAGATCAATTGCAACACCTTGAAATTACAAGGGATGTTGCCTCTCGTTTCAACCATCAGATGGGAGAAACTTTTGTAATCCCCAAGGCCAAAATTCAGGAAGACACCCAATTCATCCCGGGTACCGATGGTCAAAAAATGAGTAAGTCTAAAAACAACACCATTAATGTTTTTCTTCCCGAAAAACAACTTAGAAAACAGGTGATGGGTATACAGACAGACAGTACTCCTTTAGAGGAGCCAAAAGACCCAGACAAATGTAACGTTTATGCCTTATACGCTTTACTTGCTCCTGCCTCATCTGTTCAAGCACTACGTTCTCAATACCTTGCTGGAGGAATGGGCTATGGTCATGCAAAACAACAACTTTTTGAATTAATTTTAGAACGTTTCTCTAAGGAACGAGAGCAGTACGATTATTTCCACAAACAACCAGAAGAAGTTTATATCGCGCTTGCGAAAGGAGCAGAAAAGGCTCGCAAAGTAGCACAAGAAGTCTTGTTAAGAGTCCGAGATCGTATCGGATATTAGATCAGTTCATAATACTTTCCTGGAAGAGCACGTACAACTCCTTTCATTTCGAGTTGCAACAGCAAGGCGGCAGTCGTACTTATTTTTTGTTGTGTTTGTAAAGCAAGTCCATCCAAATGAATTTTAGAGTGGGCTTTTAACTCATTTACTATCCTTTTTTCCTTAGGTGTCAGTTCTACAAAGAGTGCTTTCTGAACTGTTTTTTGTTGTTCTTGATTTTCCCACCCCAACGCATCCAAAAGCTGTTTGGGATCTGAAAGCAACTGTGCTTTTTGTTCCAC
>Ga0255784_10001969_pt1 | contig 16328 bp, 14 predicted proteins | sample 101ome_14_FD_179982 | JGI IMG/M metagenome (GOLD analysis project Ga0255784, IMG submission 179982) | Coastal salt marsh microbial communities from the Groves Creek Marsh, Skidaway Island, Georgia - 101403AT metaG (version 2) | ecosystem: Environmental > Aquatic > Marine > Intertidal zone >...
TAATCAAATCTTTTTTGGTGACGACTAAAAGTTTTTTTGCTAAAAGACCTACAAAAAAGTGAATTAAGTAAATTTAAAAATTTATAAAAACGGTCTAATTTCCAATTTTCTATTACAAGCTTTAGATGCTTTTGTAGCCAGATCAAGTGCCTGTTTGTGATTTTCAACTTGAAGTACCCAGAAACCAGAATAAAACTCTGGAGTTTCAAATAAAGAACCATTAAAAACGATTGTTTCACTGTCCCGACTATCTATTTGTGTTGCAGAATTTGGTTCACCAATACCAGCTGCCATTACCCAATGACCATTTTCTTGTAACATGTCATTGAAAGAGTCAATCTTTTTCATCTCATTTCCAGTAGCAGGGTTGTTGATGCTGTCTATGACAAAGAATATATACTTCTTCACTTAGCTTGAAGATTTAGCTTCAAAGAATTTATTCTCAAAAATCTCATTTACATCACCTAGATCTTCAATAAATTCTAGGTTTGCGACAACCTCTGTTGTTGGGTATATCGAAGTATCAGCCATCATTTCAGGATCAATAAACTTTTTTGCAGCTAAGTTAGCTGTTGCATAAGCGTTCCATTCGGCATTCTGTGCTGCCACTTCTGCATCCATCATGAAATTCATGAAAGTATGGGCAGTACAAATGCTGGTAGAAGCACTTGAAATGACCATCGCATCGGTCCATCGCACGCCACCTTCTTCTGGAATAAGATACACAAACGATGAGTACACATCTTCATATTGATCTTCAAGTTCATAAAATAGTGCAAAAAAGTCACCACTCCATCCATGAGCCGCATTTATCTCTCCAGAAATTATAAGATCTTCAAACTGATCACTATCGTATGCAACTACGGCCTCTTGTGTTTCTTTGAGTAGTTGGGTTGCTGCTTCTATCTCACCTTCATTTGTTGTGTTAAGAGAGTAACCTAGATATTTTAACGCTGCACCCAGAACCTCACGTGAATCATCAAGTAGTGTAAAGGTAATACCATAGGTTTCTCGCAATTCTTGATCAAACACTAATCCCCATGTGTTTGGAACTTCTTCAACCCCTAGTGCATCTAAATTGACACCAAAACCGGTTGTCCCCCAAAAATATGGCACGGTATAGAGATTCTCAGGGTCATAGTTGAGGTAAGTGTAGTCAGGATCAATGTTTGAGAAATTCGGAAGAAGATCAAAGTTCAATGCAAGTAAAAGATCATCTTGAATGAGTTGGCTGATCATATAATCTGATGGGATCACAATATCATATGCGTTTACCCCTGATTGAAGTTTTGTTCTAGCCTCTTCATTCGATGTATAGAAATCCTCATTAACACTGACGCCATAGGTAGTTTCAAATTCTTCTAAAAGCTCTGGGTCAATATACTCTGCCCAGTTATAAAGGTTTAAATCTCCATCTACTGATCCAATAGTACAGCTAGCGACTGCATCATCTGTACTGCCAGTTGAGCATGAAATCATAGCAACAGCCAATAAAATAACTAGAGATTTTTTCATTTCAAATTATCTTTTCTGGATAAGAGTAGCACTCCAGTTACTAAAATTAATGAAAAAATTAACATCAGAGATGAAACCGAGTTGACAGCTGGCGTAACACCCTTCTTTATCATGCTGAATACATACACCGGCAATGTAGTACTTCCTGGTCCAGTAACAAACATTGAAATAACCACTTCATCAAAGGAGAGAACAAAAGAGAGAATTATGGATGCAAGAAGTGCTGGCATAACAAAGGGTAGAGTTACTTGTTTAATAACTTGGAAGTGATTTGCATATAAATCAGAGGCTACCTCCTCCAAGACTTTCAATTTTCTTGTTAATTTAGATCCAATTAAGACGGTGACAAAAGAGATGTTAAATGCAGTATGGCTAATGATTGTAGTTGCTATGCCAAGCTTGATCTCTAGGAAGTTACTTATAAACACAAAAAACACCAACATCATTGCCGCCATAGTGACATCAGGAATAACAATTGGAACATAAATAAATTTCTCAACAAAAGTAGTAAACCTATTCTTTACTCGAAATAAGTAGAGTGCAATACCAAAGCCAAATAATATTGAAAGTAAGGTTGAGACCACCGCAACGAATATTGAGTTATAAAGTGCATTTAATATGTTTTGATTTTGCAATAACTCTTGATACCACTGCAGTGTAAACCCAGTCCACTGATTAAAGTACTTTGACTCATTAAAGGAGAGACCTATCATCAAAAATATTGGGAGATATATAAAGACGAGAACAAAGACGTAGTTGAGTTTTAAAAATAGTGTTCTGTTCATAGGTTTCTCTGTCCTTCAAATTTAAAGAGAAGATTTATAGCAAAAACCATAAACAATAGAATAATCAAAGAGACAAGAGAGCCTAAAGGCCAGTTACTTGCCTGAATAAATTGTAGAACAGTAAAGTTTCCCAAATACATTGACTTAGATCCACCAAGAATTTGTGGAATTATGTAAGCTCCAAGGCTTGGAATAAATGTTAAGACTATTCCAGCAATAACTCCAGGAAGTGAGAGTTTAAAAGTTACATAATAAAACGCCTTAAATGGATTAGCATAGAGGTCTTTTGCAGATTCTAAAAGAGAGTCTTCAATATTTTCGAGTGAAGTGAATATTGGAAGAATCATAAAAGGGAGATAGACATACACCATACCTAATACAACAGAAAAATCTGTAAACAAAAGTGAAGAGACATCGTAAAACATACTGACATACTTTGTAATTAATCCATTTTTAGAAACCAGAATTTTCCAAGAGTACGTTCTAGATAAAAAATTAGTTAAAAAAGGAATTGAGATAAGAAAGAGAGAGAAATACTTCATAGTGGTAGATAATTTTTTGATGTAATAGGCAAAGGGGTAACCAACTATAAAACAAATAAGTGTTACAAAAAATGCAGTGACAAAACTTTTATTAATAATAGGTAGAACATTGAAATCCAGTAGTTGAGAGAACGAATCAAAATAAATTTTATCAAAAGATGTTTTACCAGTTCTTGTTCTGCTCCCAAAGATGTATCTAAAAATAAATAATGATGGAGTAAAGAAAAAAACCGATAAGAAAATTATTCCAGGAAGTCCGAGGATGTTGTTGAGTTTATTTCTCGTCATCAAGAACCACCCAGGTTTTATTTATGAACCAGTACAAGTAAATTTTCTCTCCTTCATCTGGAATTGATAAATCAAAGTTATTTTCTTTAGAGATTTCAATCTTTGTATTATTGACAGAGACTATTACATCTAACCAGCTTCCTCTATATAAAATATGTTCAACAACGCCCTCAACACAGTTCATACTTGGCGAGGTTACTTTATTAAATCCAAATGAAATTATCTCTGGTCGAATAAAAATTAACCCAGGACCATTTTTTGTATTTGTAACTGCAATTTCTTCAAATTCATCTGATATGAATTTATCATTCTTGATAACACCTTTAAATACATTAGGGTTTCCAAGAAAATTAGATACAAATTTATTCGTTGGTCTTTCATATAAAGATTCCGGATCATCTACTTGTAATATCTCTCCTTTGCTCATTACAGCTATCTTGTCAGACATTGCTAATGCCTCTGTTTGATCATGAGTTACATAGATAGTTGTAATTTTGGTAGATTCCTGAATAGATTTTATCTCTACCTGAAGTCTCTCTCTGAGTTTTAGATCGAGAGCACCAAGCGGTTCGTCCATGAGTAAGACTTCGGGCTTATTGATTAATGCACGCGCAATAGCTACTCGTTGTTGTTCTCCACCAGAGAGTTGATGAGGTTTTCTATTAAGGTAATCTTTTAAATCAATTAACGAGATAACTTCTTCAAGGGATGATTCGATTTCTTTTTTTTCATATTTTCTAATTTTTAATCCAAAGATTATGTTCTCTTTAACAGTGAGATGTGGGAAAAGAGAATATGACTGAAATACGGTGTTAACAGGACGTAGGTGAGGCTCTTTATCATTAATTAACTGTTCATTGATATATACATTTCCAGAAGTTGGATGCTCTAGTCCAGCAATAATTCTTAAGATTGTAGTTTTACCACACCCAGATGGACCAAGTAGTGAGAAAAACTCGCCTTTTGCTACTTCAAATGAGATATCTTTTATTGCATCAGTTGTGGAAAATGACTTTGAAACATTTTCAAATTTAAGAGCATATGTCAAAACCACCTCACTTAATAAAACAAATATATTTTATGTAGAAATTAAAATATTTGAGTAAAAAAAAGAATTTTTCAGAAATTATTAAATATTATTATGAAAATTTTGATTAATATATCTGTTATTTTTCAATACAGTATGGACAGTACTCATTTATTTTGAAATCAGGTGAAGCTTTCTCTTCAGCTGATAAAGGCTCTCTACATATAAAGCAGTAAATGTACTCTGTCTCTTTTAAGTTCTTGTCTAATGCAACTCGCTCGTCAAACACAAAACAGTCGCCATTCCAGTACTTTCCACCAGTTTCTTTAAAGTAATCAAGCACTCCACCTTCGAGCTGTTTCACATTTGAAAATCCAGCTTTTAACATCACTGCTGAGGCTTTTTCGCAACGAATTCCACCAGTACAGTACATAACAATTTGTTTTTCTTTATATTCCTCTGGTAGTTCTTCAATAGCCTGTGGAAAATCCCTAAATGTATCAAGTTGCAGATCAACGGCATTTTCAAAGAGACCAACTCTTGTTTCATATTCATTTCTTGTATCTAGAACGATGACATCTTCATTATTTTCATACATTGCAAACAACTCTTGTGGTGAAATGTACTCTCCTGTTAACTCTCTGGGGTTTATGTCATCTCTTCCTAAAGAAATTATTTCTTTTTTTAATCGAACTTTCATTCTGCGAAATGGTTTTGTTGCACTGTAGGTTCTCTTTAGTGGGATATTAAGAAATCGTTCGTCCTCTTCCATAAACTCTAGATATGACTCTATTGCTTCTTCAGTACCTGCAATTGAAAAATTTATACCATTTGGACTGAGATAAATAGAGCCTCTTAAATCTAGTTCATTGCATTTATTTTGAAATGAAGGAATGAGACTACTAAGACCATCAAGGGGTTCAAATTTGTATCCTGCTATGTTTAAGTATTGCAATGTTTTCACAAAATAATTGTAAATCTAAATTACTTAATTTAAATAACTTTTTTAAAAGTTATTTAAATTTATGGATTTACTCTTAACGATGCAATCTCGTCTTGAAAAACATTTCCATAAAGATCTGTAAATTCTGCATATATTAAAAAGTCTCCCGGAAATGATCCAAAAATAATCGGATTATATTCAACTAAACCAGTCATAAATTTGGCTTCTTCATCATCATAAGCAATTGCTCTCGAATTTAATTGAATATATTCATACTCATTACCATTATCTGCAGTTCCACTCATATAAAACTTTGCGGAGATAAGATAATTAACATCTACGATTTGATAGATTGGTGCACCACCAGCGGTTCCTATTTGGACTCTAAAAGATTCTGTTTCATAATCAAAACCTAAACCACAGTTGTCTTCAACTCTAAAAGCAAGCAATACTGGATTTTCGTCAGCAATAGATTTAGTGACGTTTTCAGGAAGAGAAGTATATGTAGGCGCAGTTGTGTCAGTGAGACATGGGTTTACAACAAGCACATCTGGAGGAAGTACAAATATGTTGCCAAGTTCAGGAGTATCGACTAAATCTTCTACGCTTGGAATTTCAGTACCAAGAATTCCTCCCACAGTACCGTTATCATCTCCACCTTCTTCTGAGGCTTCCTCTTCCTCAACCGCTTCCTGTTCTGGATCTGCTGTTGTAACTGTAGAGGTTAAGGCACCACTGCTGTTGCCATTTTTATCTACTGCAATTATTTCTACTTTGTACTCTGTACTTGCAGTTGTTCCATTAACTGAAAATGTATTACTTTCTGACCCTACAGTTCCAGCACCAATTGAGTTAATAAGAATTTGATACTGTTCTATTCCAATATTATCGGTTGCAAATTCCCATGTGAAGGTAAACGATGTTTGGGTAATATCAGAAAAAATAATTGATGGATTTGGCCACACAGGGGCTTCTTCATCAACGTCAAGTTCTTCAACATTTTCATTTTCTACTACAATCTCTTCAACCTCTCTAAGAGTTGTAGGTGTGCTGACAACTTCGACTTTAGCTAGAGTTTCTTCAGCTAAAGTTTCAGCATCTTCTGTGATACCTAATCTATTTTTAACATTATCAACAACACTACCAATTGGAGTTGTGTCAACAAAGCTGTTTACCGGATTACCTTCAGAGACTGCAAGAATGAGAACGAGAACAACAATTCCCTGATTAATTAATCTTCGGTTTCTTCTTCGCTTTAGTTCCTCTTTTTGAAAAGCAAGTAAATCTTCATTTGAAGGTGTATTTACAGTATCTTGTTCAGCAGATTCCTGGGATGGAACTTCATTTTGTGGTTTCTTGTTATTTGATTCGTTTTCGTTCATGTTAAAACTTTAGTTGTTGCTTATTAAATTACAAGTATTCTATTTACACTAAACGCTAAAAATAGAAACAATTCTCTCCCACCATAAGTCACCACGAAAATTGACACTGGAACCAACATAAATTGCAAATAAAAGGAATAGAATGATTATTCTTTGTATCCATTTTGTCATATGTGTTAACCTCTAGCTAGAACTTCTTGTACATTTACTTCTAAAATAATATTATTCAAATATTTTACCTCTGTTACATTTCCACTTGCATCAAGAAGTGTATAGAGAATTGTGTAAGTACCAGGACACAAGTTAGCTGCTAATGGATCAAATCCAATTGAGTATTCATTTATATAAGGAGCATTTGCAGATGATTGATTTAAAAATACGTGTAAAGGAATCTGTTTAGCATATGTGCCATTTGCAACATAGGAATCATAAAATATCGCACAATCTGAATCTCTTTCTACATTAAGCATTTCTGCCCAGATTCTTATTCCGTCATAATATTGACTTACATTTAGAGGATATTCTTCATACTGTGTTGAAAAACTTGAGCTTGAGGTATTCTCAATTCTATTAACATAGTTAACTTCTACTGAATTCAGTAACGGATAAGTAACGTTACCAAAAGGACAGTTATCTGTTACCTGTAATGTAAATAACCAATTTACTGAAACATCCTCTGGTCCAAAAATTCCACGTACATAGCCATCGTCATCTCTTGCCACAGATATATCATCTACAATAGATCTATAAACAGTATTACTGTTGTGGCTTCCTCCAGAAACATAAGGAACGAGAACATCATTCGAACAATCAGATATAAGCTCAACTCCTTCCAAAATATTTGGATTAATTAAGTTGCCGGGATTAATTGAACTGATATCAGGAATAGTAATGAGAGGTCCACTACCAAGGATTCCACCACCATTATTATTATCTTCTTCTTCGGCTTCTTCTTCTGCAGCCAATATTTCTTCATATTCCTCAATCGCTTCATTCGCTAAGAAGTAGGCTGATTGATATTGTGTGTCTACTGAATATACTTCAGACCAACACCCTTGATTGTCTCCAATTTGTATAGCTAGGTTTAAAAAGTCGTTATGGCCAACTATTCCTTCAACATCAATACTAAGAAAAAGTCCATCTTTCTCACCTAATATAAATTTTGTTTCTTCTAATCTCTCTTCATTTATTAAATTGTCACTTGAATAAATAGCATTGGAGTAGATAGAACTGTCATAATATGAGATAAAAATCGGTTGTTGTTTAATATCTTTTAATTCAAATTCTGAAATAATATTTCTGTTTAAAAATATTTTAATTTTTGTTACTTCTTCATTGTCGTTTATATTACCAATATAAAATCTTGCAAGTTCGTCTTTAAGTAGTTCAGCATAAGCCTTCCGATATTCAAGCATATATTGAAAATTAGGGTCATTATTTCTTTGCTCATCTAATTCTTGCAATATAACTATTAAATTATTGATATTTTCAACTATATGATTAACTAAGTTTTGCGAACTTAATTCCAGGAATTCGTCAACAAACCCATCTTCTGTTACTAATGGATCTGGTTCATAATCCTCACTATTTACTAATGAAAAAAGCTGAACCAAATCTGTTCCAGACTTAAAATAAGGTGAATCGGTATTTGCCCCTAAAGTGTTGTTTCCTAACGCTCCATCAAACGGAGAAAGATATGGAGTTGTGTCAAAGTCACAAGAGACCTCAGATGCTGCAGCTCCAGCCGGACTATTTTCATTTGAGTTATCTGTTGAACCTGTATCTCCATTTTGAGTACTTGTATTGTTTGATGAAGCACCTTCTCTTCCCAGAACAGAATTCAATCTATTTTTTACGGAATCAATGACTTCTCCTACAGGAGTTGTGTCAACAAAAGCATTAACAGGATTTCCATCAAAAACTGCGAGAAGAAGAATTAGAGCAACAAGTCCTTGAGCTATTAATCTTCTGTTTCTTTGTTTTTTATACTGCTCTCTTTGAAATGCATAGGGGTCATAGTTCTGTGGTGGTACAGGTTGTTGAGGAGGTTGATATTGAGTTTGTTGTGGTGGTACAGGTTGTTGAGGAGGTTGATATTGAAGTTGTTGTGGCGGTACAGGTTGGTTTTCCTGTGGTGGTACAGGTTGTTGAGGAGGTTGATATTGAGGTTGTTGTGGCGGTACAGGTTGATTTTCCTGTGGAGGAACAGGTTTTTGACCATCATCATTATTGTCTTTATTTCTTTTCTGAAAGAAAAATTTCATATTTTGATAATAGCAGTAAAGCAATAACGAAGAAATTACATATATATGTTTTAATTAATTGATGTTTTTGTGAATTATTTTTACAATATTAACAATGACACCTTTGAAATCTAAACTTTTTCAATTTATTAGAAAAACAACCACTAACTTTACAGATCTTGATCAAGACCCAATGCAGTTTCAAGAACAATTAAAAAAAGCAGAAAGACAAAGAAGAAATCAGAGAAACCAAATTGCAGGAATGCTCATACTTATTTTTCTCCTAGTTTGGTGTGATGGTAATCCAGTAAATGAGTTCGTAAGTTCTACACCTCTTGGAAATTTTGTAGACGACACAAAACAAATTGGTAGAAACATAGGAGAAGAATTAGGCATTAGACCATCTAATCCTGGCAATAGTCAAAATAACCCAGGAAACGGACAAGGTAACCCAGGAAACGGACAAGGTAACTCAGGAAATGGAAACAGACCTGATCAACCACCTGCAATCCCACAAGATCCACCTCCTGATGTCCCACCGCCAGCTGAGGGTTGCATTCCACCTGAATGGACCAATAAAGAAATAAATTTTGAAGATATTACAGAGACATCATTTGTTGTCACTTGGGGTGAGGCCGAAGATGATATTGCAGTAACAAGATGGAAAATAGTCCTTAATGATGACGTATTAATTATTCTTGAAGACGGTTCCGCAAGAAGTTATAGAATTACCAATTTACAACCAGGTACACAATATAAAGTAAAAATTGAACCAGGCGATGACCAGAATTGTTATGATGATGACAATCCAGAAGATTTTGTAACAACTTTAGGATTACCTGATAATCCTGGAGAGACACCTGGCGATAATCCTGATGAAGATTCTGATGAGACCCCAGCCGACAGTCCTAATGAGTGTGTTGATGGATTTCAAGGCTTTGATAGACCGCTTGTAGAGGAATCATATTTAATTTATAACAACGGGTCCTTGTTCTTCAGACTTATGGGCATGAACAAAACACCTGAGGATTCTCTTGGTATAGCTTATATTTATGAGCAAGGTTCAGATGAAGTATTTGGAGCAATCGTATTCAATACCAATTTAAATATTGTGTATATGACTCCAAATCTAACCACTGTTCAATCTGGGGGTGACAGTAGTTCATGGGGACTTGATATGTCTGTATACACATATAGAGATGGAACAACTTTAGAAAAGGGAAGAGATTACTCATTTGTCATATATTTGACCTATGTATTCGATGATGATATCAACTATGTTATTGAGAATATAGATAATTTAGATGCTTTGGACAATTGTGGATTTATTGATAAACATGCAGTTGGTCCAGCAACTATTCCAAATGGAGATTCGTTTTTCTTTATGCCTCCAACAACACTTGTAGATTTAAATGTATTAATTCCTGGATTTGGTTCTGATGACGATGGAGACGACGGGGAGCCTATAGACAATTGTATAAGTCCACTTCCAACAGAGGTTCAGCCAAGCTTAATAAATGTTTATTTTAATTCTGTAGAAGTTCCTGAAGGAGGATCTATAAATGTTCCTTATTTTTCACCAGATCAATATCAGCAAGCTAGAGAGTGGGCATTCAATAATCAATTAATTATTCGTGTTGAAGATGATTGTGCAAGTTCACTTTCTGGATATTTTGGTTGGTATGCCGTAAATCATCCTAATGGAGTAGATGATGCTGGGTTTACCTGGTATGGAACAAGAGAAAAATTTGGAGAAGTAGACAGGTGTTCTGATCCTGAAGTTACATTTAACTGTCTTGATTCTAGTGAAATGAATTACGGTGAGACCACAGTTTGGGTAGGTATTCATGATGTTGCTAGTAATAATGAGTGGGATGGTTCTTGGGCATATTTAAGCAATAGAGCAGTGGGTTGGGATATGTATAGCGACCCTCAAGAAAGAACTTATGAAGTTTACTTAAGCAACCTTTCTTGTGTAACGCCTAGACTTACTTGTGGTGAAAACCCACCAACAGTTACTGATAGTCAACGCGTATCATCACCAGTACGAATTTTATTGTATGATAGAGACGGTAACGGAACAAGATATGACGATTATTTTACAATTAATTGGGTAACTCCTTAATACCATGAATTATTCACCAGAAGCTATAGAAGATCAAGATAAGAGAAAACGCAATCAGCGAATCATGATTGTAGGTTTAATAATTTTAATCTTGATTTTGGCATGGTGTTATGGACCAATCGGTAACTCCGATGATGGTAATGAAACAACTACTGAAACAACAGTAGTACAAGATGATCCAGGAGATACTCCAAGTGATGATCCAGGAGATACTCCAAGTGATGATCCAGGAGATACTCCAAGTGATGATCCAGGAGATACTCCAAGTGATGATCCAGGAGATACTCCAAGTGATGATCCAGGAGATACTCCAGAAACCTGTGTGCCACCAGTTTATAATCCCAATGCAGAAAGAACTGTTCTTAATGCAACAAATGATTCAATCACAATTGCTTGGAATAATGATATGTTTTCTGATGATGTTGGGATTACACAATGGAGAGTATTTTTAAATAATCAATTATGGTCAACCAATTTGGATCCTTTAGATTGGGTCAGTAATGGAAATTATGATAGAGAGTATACTTTTAATGGTTTATCTGCTGATACGCCTTATGTAATATTATTACAAGCAGGAGATGAAGATGATTGTTGGGTAGATGGTCCTACTTTTGAATATTCAACATCGACAACTCCAACTACAACCACTCCATATACTTGCTCTCCTCCTGTTTACAATTCTTCTGCTGGCGGAGAGGTTATTGAAAGAACCGAGACCTCAATCACAATTGCTTGGAATGATGATATGTTTTCTGACGATGTTGGTGTAACTCAGTGGCGAGTGCTAAGAAATGATGCAATTTGGTCAACTACTGATGACTTGTCACTGTGGTCTAGCAGTTCTGCATATGACAGGGAGTTTACTTTTGAGAATCTATCCTCAGGCACTTCCTATTACTTTGAAATTCAAGCAGGGGATGCTGATGATTGTTGGACGGATGGCCCTACTTTTGAAAGCTCAACAACAACACCTAATATTTGTTCTGATCCAACATGGACGACAGACTATATCACAGCTTATGCACTTTCAACAACTGAGATCAGCGTTAGTTGGACTTCAGATGACGCAACTGACGATGTTGGAGTTACAGGATACAATATTTATGTAAATGGTCAACTTTATACAACAGTTGACGCAAACACTACATATGCAAACATTACTGGATTATCTCCCGGAACCACTTACGAGATTGTAGTAGAAGCTATAGATGGAGATGGTTGTACCTCATCAAATAACCCATCTGCAAATGTAACGACTGATACTCCAGATCCTTGTTTAAGTGACTTTACACCCCCATCTTTGGTTGGAAGTTATGCTTTATTCTTCCCTAGCACTGGTCCAAACCTATCTACTAGTGCTACTGAAGCTCAGAGAGAAGTATTTTGGTTAGTCGTAAATGATCCATGTTTTGATACTTCTGTTGAGTTTGGAGGAGCTACAAATGGCGGAAATTATGTACGAGGTGCAAAAATCTCAACAACGTACTCTGTAATTAGTATTGTTAATAACTCAACAAGTACCTATGAATATATTTTCCCAACTCGAATTGACTACAATTACGAAACCGATGTCCCAAATAACTATAGAATCATAGTTACATTTGTTTATGTAGGAAGCATGCCAGTAAATACTGAATTGCCGTTAACTCTTTATCTGCAAGACACTAATGGAAACAGCAATACGATTCTTGACACCTTAAGACTCCTTTGGACTGAATAATATAACTTTCTTTAACTGTTTATGAAAAAAGTATTCTTATTGTTTGTTTTAGTATTTTTAGCTTGTTCAGAGCCTTTAGATCGGTCGATAGATGTTAATGAGTTACAAGAGACTACAACCACGATTTCAATTTCAGAAGTTGAAAATACAACCACTACTGCAATACAGCAAGAAATTGAAACAACAGAAAGTGTTGAAAATTTAGGAGACCCAGTGTATCTTTCAGTAGAATCTACAACACAACTACTTGATGGTTGCAAACCATTTAAAGGTTCATCGGTAAAGGTTGAGTGTCTCTCATATGGCAAAATAATTACATCTTTTTCTTTTGAAAATGAAGTTGTTGATATCACAAGTTTTAAAAATAACTTTTATGTCATTCTTAAGAGAGGACAGATATACCAATTAAATATCGAATCAGGTGAGAAAACACTATTTTTAGATTACAGCGACAAGGTTAGTTTCATAGGCGAAGGAGGAGTCCTAAGTCTTGCATTCAATTCGATTGGAAACGACTTTGTAGTTTCCTATGTCAATACACAGGGAGAATTAATTTTTGAATTGAATTTATACGAAAACAATGTTTTTGATGTTGTTAATAAAAAAATCTTATTGAAACTGAAAAATAATGCCAGGGTTCATTTTGCTGGAAATGTTGTATGGTCTGAGTATTTTAATGATTATATTGCAAGTATCGGCGATTTTACTGGTAATGCTGAAAACCCACGCTTTAATTCTATTCCACAGGATACCTCTACACCACTTGGCAAAATAGTACTTTTACAAAAGAAAGTAGAGTATACAAAAAACTTTGTTGATACCTCTGCTAAAGAAGACGAACAGTTATCTAATATAATCGCTCTAGGCTTAAGAAATCCTTGGAAGTTTTTTGAGGTGAACAATCAACTCTATATATTTGATGTAGGCTTATACGATTACGAAGAGGTTAATGTTTTATCATATGATTCTCTTCCACAGAATTTTGGATGGCCATATTTTGAGGGCTATGAAAAATCTAAGAACATAGCTGAAGTTGATTCATATACATTAGATTTGAAATTTGATCACAAAATCTATAAAGATATAAATGAGTATTTGGAATACGAAACGCTAATGCCGTTACTTTTTTACAATCACAATGTTGATAACTTAGCAAATAGGTTCGCTGTTATTGGTGGAGATTTTATATTAGACCCAATGAGTGATTTTAATTTTTCTATTGTGTTTGCAGATTTCTTAAGCGATGAAATATTTTTATATAATATTTATGAAAATATCTTAAAAATAGTTCCTGTAGACACTATCGCTGGAGCAACTTCAATTAAATATCTAGCAAGCAATAAAGTTTTAGTAACTACTACTTCTGGATTTGTTCATATAATTGAGCTACCTAACTCAAATTAGATAGCTCAATTTACTTATACTTTTACACCAATATGTTTATTTAAAAATTAAGCCAAAACTTTGTGATTTCTCCTAACAATAATTGCTAGGATACTCCAGTTAACAATTGCAAGAATTCCAGTAATAAAACAAAACATTTCAGTATTATATGTTGCTCCACTACCAACAAAGATTTGCAGTGAAAAGTCATAAATTGTTGAATAGAGAACGGTTCCAGCAAACGTAAAGATTACATGAAGTGTCTCAATCATAGAAGATCCTGTTCCTCTGTTTTCTAAGTTAAATTTAGACATGACTTCAGCATCAGTTGCAACAGACGATACAACTGGTGCAATACCAAAAATGCCATTCAGCAAAACATAAGGAATATTTAAAAAATAAGGAGTAGTTAACCAAATGATGCCAGCAATAATATTTCCATAAGCACCTATATATAGTGAAGTTTTTAGACCTTTTTTGTCATAGATTCTTCCAGCAATAATAGCCATCGGTACAAGAATTAAACCAAACCCAGTTCCAATGAGTCCATATTGAATTGAGTTTAACCCCAAACCTTGTGTGAAAAAATATGGTGAGAGAATGGACCATCCACCAATAGAGATAAAGTAGATAACAATAGTGAATAGAGAAATTTGGAAGCGCTTATCTGAAAAAACTCCTCGCGGAAATATTGGATTTGTAACAGATTTCTGTCTTTTATAAAACAACCATATGAAATAAGGACAAGAGAGAAGCAAGAGAAAGCTAATAGTGTTCGTAACATTTTCAACTCTAAAAAAGGTAAGTGCAGAAGAAAAGCTAGAGAGAATTAATGTAATAAACATTAATGACTTAACATCAACCTTATCAATTGTTACAGTTTCAGTACCAAGATTTACTCGAAGTAAAATATAAGCACTAATAAATGAGAGGGCAACGGGCAATATGAAAAACAATCTCCAGTTGTTATATTCAGCTAAATAACCAATAGTTAAGGGAATAAAAAGTACTGAGACTGAACCTATAGAGGCAATTAACCCAACAGCAGACCCTCTGTTTTCATCTCCAAACATAGTTGTCATAAGACCAACACTAAGACCCATGACACATTGAGCTCCTAAAGCTTGAAGCCCTCTTGCAACAAGCAACAATTCGAAAGAGTTTACCGCAACGAGAAGCGAAGTTGAAAGTCCATACACTAAAAGACCATAAATAAACATTCTTTTTCGACCAATTAAATCAGCAAATCTACCGATTAACAAAGTTGAAACCGCTGCCATTAATAGGTACGAGAGATTCACCCACTGTAAAATAGCTATGGGTTTTTCAAAGTCTCTATCCCATAATGTGAGCTGTATTGTTTGAGAATTAATTGTTGTGACAACAGCAAATATCCCCAATGAAATAGACAATGCACCAAGCTTGTTTTTAATCATGGAGAGAAAATTCATAACCACTAGATAATATCGAGTCTTTAGTTTTAGTATTGGAGTATGAATAAATTGTTAGTACATATAATCACAGGAGTTGAAAATCCAAGTCGTTCAGTCTTAGGGTTTTTAGTTGCAAAATCAGCTATTGAAGATGGTAATGAAGTCACTATTTTCTGCGCAGGAGATGGAGTGACATCTCTTCATGAAATAACAACACAGGAAATGCAAGGTGTTGGTTTAGGAACTCTTGCAGATCACCTCAGTGTGTTAAAAGAAAAAGGTGCACATTTATATGCATCTGGAAAATCAGCTGCAGCTCGTGGTATTACAAAAGAGCAATTAGAAGAGCTTGGCTTTACGCCTGCAACTCCTAATAAGTTAGTTGAGTTAACTTTTGAAGTAGATAGAGTTCTCATATATTAAAAATTGCAAATAAATAAACCCCTTTTATATTTTGTATCTGCATATACCTCTTATCCATTGATGTATGTATTTGAAGACTCGAATATCTTTGTAAATTATTTCTTTCTATTTACTTTCATTTCAAGTTCTGTTTTAGGTTTTATTAGTTTGGTTAAAAAAAATGGTTAGTTCTTCAGCAACAACAGTTCAACAATATATTAATGAACTCGACAGTGAGAAAGCCAAAGTAATTAAATATGTTCGAAAACTAATTCTTGCGAATCTCCCTAAAGGTATAAAAGAGACCATGGACTGGGGAATGATTAATTATGAAATTCCTCTTTCAACCTATCCGAAAACATATAACAAGAAACCTCTAAGTGTTATGTCTTTAGCTGCACAAAAACATCATTGTGCACTTTATTTACATGGTGTCTATTGTGACAATGAATTGTATGAGTCCTTTTCTAAAGATGCAATAGATGAAGTAGGTAAATTAGATATGGGAAAGTCATGCTTACGTTTTAAAAAAATCGAGTT
>Ga0255784_10001974_pt1 | contig 16311 bp, 20 predicted proteins | sample 101ome_14_FD_179982 | JGI IMG/M metagenome (GOLD analysis project Ga0255784, IMG submission 179982) | Coastal salt marsh microbial communities from the Groves Creek Marsh, Skidaway Island, Georgia - 101403AT metaG (version 2) | ecosystem: Environmental > Aquatic > Marine > Intertidal zone >...
ATGGAGAGCATCCAAAGTGTGATCAAATCACTAATATTATTAGTGAAATTAAAAATAATCCAGACAGTAGACGCATTATATTAAGTGCATGGAATCCATTACAAATTGAACAAATGGCACTTCCTCCCTGCCATACTATGGCACAGTTTAGAGTAATGAATGGTAAACTAAATTGTCAACTGTATCAACGTAGTGCCGATATGTTTTTAGGTGTTCCATTTAACATTGCAAGTTATAGTCTACTGACACATATGCTAGCACACATCTGTGATCTGGAAGTTGGCGAGTTTGTTTGGACTGGCGGCGACTGTCACATTTATATGAATCACTTAGAACAAGTACAAGAGCAACTAACAAGAGACGAACGTGAATTGCCTTACTTGTTTATGCCTCCGTTCTGTGATTTAGAAACACTATTAAACACAAGAACATCAGATTATAAACTATTAGGCTACGATCCAATGCCAAGTATTAAAGCGCCAATGGCTGTTTAAATAGATAAATATTTTTATAATTTATAAGAAAAGAGTGACATGGCAAAAACCCACACAATTACATTCTCAAAAACAGGTTTAACAACTGCAGAATTACTTACTGTTTTAAACGATTTTTCTGATTTCAATTCTTATAATTTACACATGGCAACTTTAGAAGGTCAGTACTCAAATACTTGGTCTGAATCAACTGATACTGTTGAAATTGTAAGAACATGGTCAGTAGACTCAGACTTTGATGCATATCAGACTGAAAGAAGTACATGGGATACTGCATTTAGATCCTATCTGTCAAGTGCAGGAATTACAATAACAGAAAATATTGTGTAAATTATTCTCTAGGTAAACAGTAAACAAGATGTATACGGCTGTCAACACTGGCATTCACTGCTGTGTGCCATTTTCTAGTGTCTACATAATAAGAATTTCCAACTTCAAACCAGTAACAAGTTTTTTCTAATACCATAAATGTCTTTTCATTTATTTTAATTGGTATATGAATCCTAGGAGATTCATCATAATGATAAGTCATGCTGTATTTAGGCGGTAAACTTAATATACGTCCTCTAACACCGCCGTATTGTTCTTTTATAATTTCGTTTACTTCTTCTATTACAGTGCCCTTAAATAAGTCACACGTTTCAGTAAACTGTTCTTGTGTTAAGCGTCGATCTTCCGATAATCTAGGCGGAGGTTTACCAGATTCTTTATCCCATTTACTCCAGTCATACAGTAAACTATGTGTACTTTCTTCAAGCTGAAATTCAAAATCCGTATTGTCTGATCTACATTGTGTTGCAATTTGATATACCAGGTTCATTGGATCTTCCATACGATCTTCACATACAGTCATTACTTCTTGTATTAGTTTGTTGTAATCTATATTTAAATTTATTTCTTCAAACATAATGTAACTCTTATTGTTAGATAATTTCTAATAATTCTTGATAATTATTGGCAATGTTATAGTATGATAAAAATTTATTAACATTTTCATCATGAACAAAATATTCTTCTAAATCTCCCCACTTTTCTGAATTTAAATAGTTTACACCAAACACACCTTCTGTTAAACTATATTCTGCAATTCTTTTTGATTCTATATCAATTGATTTTTCTAAATAATCCATAATTACTTGAAATTTAAAATCGTCTTTATATTTTTTAAAAAATGTAAACATTTGACCTAATAACTTTACGTATAGAATATCGTGCCAATCTAATGTATTATTCTTTATAACAAAATCAGTATTTGTATAGCCAGGCTCCCCATTTTTAACAGCATATTTTAATTCGTCGATGTTATTAAATTCTTGTCGTACACATACTAAATTTTTTATAATCATTCCGTATTTTTCTTGGTATTCTTTTTTATATCCAGGAGAGTTTGGTAACATTTCCCAAATATGTGTCATTGTATGTGTAATTCCTGCGCTTTCTAATTCAAAATATTGTCTTATTGCTTTTTCTCTAGTTTGATTAGGCATTCCTACAATTGTTTTTGACATTATATATACATCTGGAAACTCTTTATTAAAGTCTGACACTAATTTTTTATGTTCTTCCCAAGGTACATCTGGCCTATCTATAGCTGCCAATACATCTTCATGTATATCTTGTAAATCTACACTAAGAAATTTGCTTATATATATTTGATTTTTAGGTTTTTTATTATTTTCTCTTTGAACTATTCGCATTATTTCAAAAGCTCTTTCTTTTTGAAGTTTTGCTAAACTTACTATTTGAAAGTCACCTTTTTTTATTGCATACTCGGTAATTTCAAGATCTTCTTCGAAAATTCCCCAGTTAGCATCACCTGGCGATACTGCTACATTTAAACTAAATAAAAAATCAAGTTCTAATTGCCAATTTGTTTTGAACCGTGTCACTTTATGATGTAAACCACTACTCCAATCGCAAAAACTACATTTATAAGGACATCCTCTAGATCTCTCCCAATAAACAACACATTTTATGTTATCATCTTGGAAATATTTTAAATCTTGTTTTATATCTTCTTTGCAAGTTAATATAGGACTAATATGTAGATATTCTGGATCTCTAAAAATTTTATGAGGATACTTGTAGTCTTTTGTAACTGTGTTTACAGTACTCTCAGATAACTTTCTATTCTCAATAATCGAATCCAGTATTTCAGAAAATGCCTCTTCTCCATCTCCGTATACTGCAAAATCAACCTCAGGATATTTAAAAAAGTAATTATCTTCTATGTTTGCAGTTTGGCTTGGACCTCCTACTATTATTTTGATATTAGGAAGAATTTTTTTTATTTTTTGTATAATCATTATATTTTTATCAAAGTTCCAAACAAATAAACTCAAACATAAAACATCAACTTCTTCTCTGACAATTTCGTCTATAATTTGATTAACACTTCTCCAAGGATCCAACACTCGTGGGAGCCAATTTACTTTTTCATAATTTTTACTTTTATATTTAAAGTAAGATTTTAGTGTATAAAAATTTGGATTAAGTCTAAATAGTTTACTTCCTCCAACTTTGATCATACTAATGTTTACAAATTTTAAATTTATCAAATTAATATTTCCGCCAAACTTTCTTTACTTGCAATATTTAGTGCTATAAAAAATTGATAAACTTCTTCTCCGATACATGCAGCATCATGTATTGTACTAGTTTCTATTAGATATAATCTTCCAGCTTGTACACTGTCTGAAACTTCTATCATTTTGTTGTCAGACTGATATCGTAAACTAACACTACTAGGATCATTTGTTCCCCATAATCTCAAATTCACTGTTGGGACCAGAACATCATAATGAGGTAAAAAGTTTGCACCATTTTTCCAGTATAAAATACTACTACGACAAAGGAATTGTTTTAATATATTTAAATTATCAAAGCATTCATGTTTTAAAACATCAGTCTGACAGGTAAAATCGTTTTCTAAAAAAGGGAAATCTGGATTATTTTTATTATACTGATCTAGTGGTCCAATGCTAATATCGTTATGATCGTCATATTTTCCATGAATATTTACCAATGGAAGTCCTCGTCTTATTTCGTTTAATTCTGGACGATTATTTCCCCAAGGCTTAAAATAATCTCTATATTGATTCATACAATTTGTAAATTTTTCAATATCAATTTCTATACTAGTTGGTGTGAGAAATTGTTTATGCAATGACCAATAATCTTCGCTTCCAAGTTTTTGATAACTGTAATATTTTTCCATTGCTTTAGTCATTATATAATCCTTGTATTTCATTCCAAAAGTTATGAGATTTATCTTTAATATCTTCAAAGTCATACGGAAAAGCAATTTGCAAATTTACACGAAGATTATTGTTGTTATATACTGCATGATAAGATTGTGTGTTTATAATTGCTGTTTGTGTTACTTTTCCATTCTGTGTAACAATTGGAGAATAGTTTTCACTTAGTGGATGAATTAATAAAACATTTCTGCCCAGGTGAGATCCGTCTGTATGCATTTCTTGTACAGCATTTGGATACATTTTCATTATCCATGCTCTGGTAAAATTACGAAATGTTATAGGTAAAAAATTTAAACTAGTTTCTTTTGCAGATTTTGTAGATTTGTGTTTGATAAAATCATCAGAATCAACTAACGATAACAAATAGCTCTTTTCAGATTCTGAAACAAAATCGTCGATTAATATATAAGAATTATTTAATGTCATGGTACCAAAATGCTCCTCGCCACAATTCACGAGCTTGATCATTACCATTTTCATCTTTTGGAAATGTACTTCTTTTATGAAGTCCTTGAGTATTATCAAACAACACAAGATCTCCTTCTTGCCAATCTACTTCTACACTTGTATCCACAACATAAGATTTCAACATGTTAAATAAATCTTGCCATTCGTTTTCAGGTATATTATTAAATCCAACAACGCTCCCGAACGGAAAATATAATCCTTTAATACCGGTTAATCTATGAGAATGCACTAATTTTTTAAATACAAAATTCCATCTTGCACCATCTTGGTTATACCTTTTCACTTTATCTAACATTTCTAATTCTATCGAACAACCTGGATTTCTACTTCTGTCTTGTATACTCCAAAGCTCACGTAATTCTTCTTGTGGAACATCTGTCCAGACTCGTTCATTATTCAACACCTTAGGTTTTCTGTGTAATTTAATAAAATGAGGATTTTTTAATTTATGGAAAGATGGCATATTTCCTGCAGATAACAGCAATTCTGTGTCAGCAATTAAGTTTTTAACATCTTTTGGAAGATTTTCGTAAGCTAATATTCCGTTTGTAAAATGTGTATTACATGGATCTTTTGTTGGCTGTTTACAATAAAGTACTACACAATCTTCAGGATCTAACGTAAGTGTTCCATTTTGATGCCAATTTAATTCTCCTTTTGAAAATACACCAGGTCTATCTCCTGCATCTCCGCATATTTTTTTATTAGTAACATACATAACTTCATGATGATCTTTATCTTCAAACCACACATTCCTTTTAGGATTTACACCAAAGCAACGTAATATTCTTGCATAATCATCTTTTGATAAATTTTGATTTCGTATTATTACATTCACTCTGTGAGCGGCTAATACAGAGATTTGTTTAATTTGTATGTCTGACAATGAATTTATATTATCAATTTTAATTTCTGTGAGCGGCGTCATTTAAGCCTCCTCCAGGTAAAAATTACCTTTATGTATTATCATATGTTGGCATTCGTGTCCATGACAAACATTGTATAATTTGTTGCCTTTGAATTTCCAATCTTTATATTTACTTTTTACTAATAGGCCATTGTACATTCTGGTAAAAAATTTCAATGATTTATCGTGTTGAGAAATAAAAACTCCGTCATATCCTAACTCAAACGCAATTTCAGTTTGCTGCTCTATCATGTCAATTGTATGATCTCTCCATATATGCTTCAAAGGCATTTCTGCATTCCGTAGTCCTTTAATTTTATGCAGAGGATGATAGTAAAATCTACTTATAACTCGTGCACTGTTCTTAAAAATTTTTCTATGCATTATACTACTATAACTAAATGGCTCTCCATCTCTTTCTGCTATACTTACTGCTAGTGTAAAATCTAATGCTATTTTCTCTTTACTGTAATTTGCTGGCATTCTGTTGTTTGGATCAGTTTGAGCTTTTTCTAGTAAAAAATCTATTTTTTCTAAAACTTCAGGTCTGTCTCTAAAGTCTTGCCATGTATTAACTGTTATCATTTTTTATACCTATCGATTGTGATGATCTGCATGTTTCCATGCCGGACCATGTGTAAATATAAGTTCAGGTGCATTTCTCGGTTTACCATTTAAATGTCCTAATACATTTGTAATACCCGCAATATGAAATGTTGTTACTACAAACAAACTAACACCAAAGCAAACAAATATTGGATTTATTAATCCTAGTACAACAGTAGTTGCAAGTTGAAAGTATAACCAATACTTGTGCATAAATCTTTGAAAGCTACTTTCTGCAATATCTCTAAACAGTGTAGGGCTTATCTTTTGTTTTTTCCAACGTAAAAAATATACGTTAAACTTTCCTATGTGTGTAGGCGAATGTGGATCTTTTTCTGTATCAGCATATCGATGATGCTGTCTATGACTAGCAACAAAACTTAATACACTTCCAAGACCTGTAAACATAACTACAAATGTTAAAATATAATTAAGTATACTATCTTTATACGTTGAATGAGCAAAGTGATAGTGCATGATTTTACCACCAACTATACCTCCCCAGACAATTGCAGTAAACACTAATACAAATGCCCATGATGGATCGAATCCATATGCAAGTATACCTAGTGCAATTAGTAAATGATGCAATAGTATTAAGAATTGATTACTGCTCATGCTAATACCTTTTTGTTTAATGCAAATCTTAAATGTCGTCTGTCTACATCTGGTGGAGTGAAGTCTCGCTTGTGAGCGACTTTATAGTTATTGTAAACTACTAAATCGTTAGGTTCCCAATCGTGTTTAAAAATATACTTATCTTGGTAACTTAATTGTTTAAGTTCTTGTTCATGTTCAGTAACTGTATATGCTTCGCTATAAAAATAATACTTTCCATACTGATCTTCTTGTACAAGTTTATGATTAGCACGTGCTTTAGCACGATAAGCTCTTTCCCATACTTTATTTCTAAATGTATGCGGATAGTCGGCTTGTTTAAAATACTTTGCGACTTCGTTTACTGCTACAATGTCTTCGCAAACGTCTTTAAGCTCTTGTGAACTATCGTTGTATACTTGTTGCATATCACAGAAATAAGTTGGACTAGAACCTTTGTCTGCAGCAATACAGTATAATCCTACAAAAGGATGTACGTTTTCGTTATATGCACGATCTTGATGCCAAAGCATTTCTGTTGTACTCCATACATGATCTTCTTCTTTGTTTTTTGTGCCAATTGGAATAACTTTGCTTTTGTATAAGTCTTGCGGAAGAAGTTCGCCAAAAAATTCAATGTCATCTTGTTTAGCATTTTTAATTACTAATACACCAATTGTACCATCATATAACTTTTCTACATCATGTGTGTCGAAGTTATTCTTTTTAACTACAAAATTATACATTTTTTACCTTTATCATTTTAATAAACCAAGCGCCTAGATCCCATTGCCACCATTTTTTTCCTATGCGCCAGTCTTTACTGTTGTTATGATGATTAACATGCCAACCTTCACCGCCTGTAAAAATATTTGCTATCCAACTATTTCTTACCATACCATCTTTGTGACACAATGCATTTATAAGTCCAAATCCTATATGACCATAAAAGAAAGGACTAACGAAAAATATTATAAAATATTCTGTTGGGAGTGACAAAAACGCTACAATCAACAATCCTATTCGTATATATGTATGATACTTATAAAACCAAATAACACGTTTATTACGTAACAAGTCTTTAATAAACTTTCGTGGTATCGACTGTACTTTAAATGTACTAGTAAGTACTTTCCAAAATCCTTTGAACTTAGGACTGTGTGGATCTTCTTCTGTATCACTATAAGCATGATGCATACGATGTACGCCAGCCCAACCTAATACATGTCCTGCTCCACTAAGTGGGCCTAATAGTAATACCAAATACTCATACCATACAGGAGCTTCAAATGAGTTGTGAGTAAAGTATCTGTGATATCCTGCACTGATAACGAACGCTGACAATAACTGCCACCATACAAAACTTATTACAAAATAAATTACGTATTCGTTCATTTTTTTACCAATAGAGAAACAAATCCCCAATCGCCGTCTATTACTTCGATTTGTGTGAATCCAATAATATTTAGTTGGTCAATATACCACCCCAAATTTTCAATATGCATAACACCATTCAGACTGTTTTCTTTTTCTATAATTTCTTGTTCGTTGGCACCTTGTTCACGTTTCCGTTCGTAGTAAAAACTTTTAATTATAGGATCAGTTGACACCTTTTCGCTAATTATTAAACTACCATTTGGCTCTAACTGTCTATAAAACTGTTCTAATAAACTAATTTTATCTTCCACAAAATGTAATACCCAATTTGCAAGTATAACACTAAATTGCAAATTAGGCATTTGTTCGTAATAACCAGCAACTAGTTTAGGACTAACCGCTCTCATTGTACGTTCAGTCTCTACTCCATGTAAGTTTGTAAAACCTTGATTGTATAACTTTTGTAGTGTTTGTCCGTTTGCACTACCAAAGTCTAATATGTTAGCATTTGAATTATATAACTGACATACTTCTATAGACTTATTGATAACTCTATCATAGTTAGGAATATGTTTAGAAACATGTTCATAATATGAATTTGCTATTTGTTTAAATTTAAATTTCATTTTTCAAACACTATTCTTACACAACCATCAAATGTTAAACTATCTAATGTATCAAATTCACAATCAAAAGATAAAACACGATATGGAAATTTCTTTTTTACACATTCTAATAATAACTTCTCTAATTTTTGATAATCTCGTGGATGAACATTATTATCTTCAAACCATTTAGTAGGTGTTTCACGTAAAAAACTAATTTTGTGTAATCCTATATAACACCGTCCGCCCGGTTTAATTACTTGTGCAAAATATTTGATTTGGTCTATATAATTTTCAAATGTAACTGGCACACATCCATTTTCGTCTTGCATTAAACCAGTATACATATTAACACTCATCGCTGCATCAAATTTTTCTAAATTTCTTTCAATAAATTCGTCATTGAACCGTTCGTGCATATCAGCATATTTACTATTATAATCTATTCCCACAATTTGCGGATAGTAACGTTTCCATATATTCCATCCACACCCAATATCATATATATTTTTTGGGTTGTTTTGTAATAAAAATTGCAAATAGTATAAGGTAGTTATACTAATACTAGTAGGACCACCGATAACATAATCTTTAAGTCCGAAAATTTCTCTAAACGTAAGTTCTGATCTCCGTTTTATTTCCCACAAGCTACTATATCCACGAGAACACTCTACTACATCGAAATCCTGTTGGATTTGTTTTCCAATATTAGTTTGTAAAAACTCTTGTAAAAATTTTGTATGATCAATTCCGTTAATCATATTTTACCAAACGCCCATAATCTTTCTTCGCACCACCAACAAACCCCACAAGATTTTTTACCTATAGGATAATCACATTCGCAACTTCTAGTAATCGGATATAAAGAATCAATTAAATTAAGTTCTCGATAATATTCAGCTATTTGTTTTTTATCTACATTAGTCCAGGGTAGTATAAATCCAGAATCTGGAAATTCTTCTCTTGTAACAGTTGGATCACGCATTTTAAGTATATTACTAGTCTGTTTTAAATTAAAAGTATCTAAAATCTCAGCTGGAGGGTTTGCTGTAATACCTATAAACACTTTATCGACTAGTCCACGAGATCTGTATAAATCAGGAATACCATAAAAATCTGATTTTTGTTGTGATTCTCTATAAAATATATGATGTTCTATATTATTGTTTCCTGTTAATTCAATACATTTTTGAATTACATCTAAACAGGCTTTAGGATTTTCTAATCCTTTTGGATTGTTTGTAATAGTGAAAATATGTATAGGACCTGTGCATTTTGTCAATACACAATATAGCATTAATGCACTGTCTGCACCACCGCTAACTAGCACTCCAACAGGTTGATCGTATACTGGAAATTCAGATGGTGTCATTGTTTCCTCTTAGGTATTTTACTATCTGCACTACTAACACACGCAGGTGTTGTACAAATACGTGGTCCGTCGAACAATTTAAATCCTGTTTCTATATTACCTAGAGGAACATCATGACAACTGTAGCTACGCTTAATACTACCGTCAGGCTCACGGATAATAATACCGCTATACCCACTCTGACACATCCATCCTTCAAACTTGTTAAATCCGAAAGCATTAAATCTCTCCGCTTGATCCATATACCATTTTTTGCCTTTTGAATCTGTAAACTCAACTTGCATATGCCATGGTACGCTTTTGTCGTTTTCGCCTATTGCATAAGGCGGCAATTGGAAACTTGGCCTTGGACGATCTGCCCACTTTCGCTTTGACTCAGTATACGCCATTTGCGGCATACCGTTCCACAATCGCTGTAACATTTCATCTGTATAACCGTCCACGACTCTTGACGCCGTTGGATCGGATTGTGGCTTGAGGGTAACGTTGATTCCTTGTTCGTGGAAGAATAAAGCATTTTCCCAATCTTTTTCAAACCACTCCGGAACCATAACCATATTGATCGTAATTTGTACATCGTGTTCCTGACACAGGATTAATTTGTCTGCAAAGTCCTGCATTTTCTCACGTGTATTTAAGTGTTCGGTGTGTAAACTAGCGGTTATACTTGCTCTATGAAACGGTTTTGCCCGTTCTACATAGTCCTCAAACCAACCCATTGGCCGGCTACAGTTTGATGTCATATGTATGGAAGTATAATTAGTATTAGGCACATCATCAGCCAAGTAACCAAGTATGTCCAAGTACCCTGGATGAAAGGTAGGCTCGCCGCCAGACAAACTAAAATGAAAACTGTTAAAACCGTTATCACGTGCTTGTCTCTTTATTTCATCAATAGTCTTAAGACATAAGTCGGTGGGTCTGTGGTCTTTACGGTCTGATCGGGCGTAGGGCCAACAATAGCTGCAACGATAATTGCAAAACCTACCAAGTAACCAACTAACAGTAAACAAATCTCTGTAAAGAAGAGTACGTTGTCCAACTTGAACAATGTCATCATACGGAATTTTTGTAAAGTCATACTCGCTCCACTTTAAATCTTCATTAGACTCTGCCATCTAATCTCATTTCCAAATATTTAATAACTTGTTCAAACATTACTTTTAATTCGTCATCGTCTGTTTCTTTGTACATTAATCGTACTTCTTTTAATTCTTCTTCGAATAATGTTTTAACACTTACAATTTTATGATCAACCATACCAATATTCATCCTGCATAGGATCTATGCTTATTTCGTTTATATTAACATACTTTGGCTGATCAATCAACCATTTTATGTATTTTGCTGCTTCTTTTACAGACATACATTTACGATCAGGATGCTTGTGTTGATTATTATCTAATGTACCAAAACTAATATAACTTACTTTTGGAGCATGTTCACTCCATACTCCACTTATCGCTAATGTATTACTATAATCACGTAATGCTTTTTTTTCTGCATTATACAACCATGCTTTACCGTTCTTAACACGGTCTGTTGTACTACCTATAACTACTATATGTGCTTTCTTTTTAACTTCTACTAGCTTTTTATATACTGTATCTAGTAGTACAGTTTGCTGAAACTGCCATAGTGCAGCATTAATAATGATTACATCATGTGCTATAGCTAATGAAGCAAATGTTTCTCTACCATCTTTTGTAACTAAATCGTATCCTGTTTTTCTACTAGCAAAATCTGCATCTGGATATATTTCATATAATTCTTTTGCTAGTCCCTGCTCTGAATTACCGCTTACTAATATTTTCATTGTATTCTCTTTCTACTTACACCGATATCGTTTCCACAAAAACATGCTGTTACTGGACATGTTATCCATTGTGTAGGCAAATCTACGATTTCTCCTGTACGCCAATTACCTATTTTTTGCTCTCTGCCAACTTCACATCCACTAGCTCTAGTTATTTCGCCATCCATTCGAAGTGCTAGTTTTTCTATCCCAATACTGCACTTCCATCCTTGCCAATGATTGTTACCATCTAATATTAACCTCATTGGATCAATTTCTTCAATTATACCTGTATCATATTCAGCATGTGTTATGCTAAAAGGCGGCAGCCTGATTGAAGAATTATAATATCGAGCTTTCTTCATCCATTCAAGTTGATTATCTGTATAACTTTGAAGTGAAGTAGTATATACTTCTGCACGGTTATCGATTGGTTTTGCACTAATCGTACGAACATTATTACATTGTTGTACAATTTGCTCATATGCTGTATAACATTTATCCCAATGCAATTGATCCATCATAATAAAAACATTTATATTAGGACAACTACAAGCATTAATATTGTTTATAAATTCCTGTGTATCGGTTTGCTCTGCATGATAGCTAAACTGTATCGCACTAAAACTACTTCCCCACTTTTGCCAATACGACCCGGGCATTCTTCCATTTGTTAAAAGTTTTATCTTACAGTTAGGAGTTGTGCTATGTAATAATTCAATAAATTGTCCAAATTGTTTCCATAATGTTAGTTCTCCGCCTAGCAATGTATAGCAAAAAGTTTTATTACCATAATGTGCAAGAAACTGTTCAAGAGTTCGCTGTATATTGTGCAAGCTAGGCCACCGCCAGCTTCCATCCTTTGCATCGCTTGAACAGTATTTGCAATCATAATTACACACATTAGACACAGTCCAATCGATATGTACGCTGTTAGTATCTCCGATTATTTTAGTTATTTTTGTCATTATATAGTTGTTCAAATTCTGCTAGTGTTGCACTATCAAAATCATTGTACAAATCTGGAGCATGGTCATATAAGTATTGACCTCTATAACAATCCAAGTCAACAGTGAATTGAATAAATTTTTTCCACTGTTTAAGATCTCGTGGTGTTTTTAAACTTTGTAATAGATTTTTTATAGTCCTTATATTACGGTTATTATCTGTGGTATCTAAAAAGTCTTGTAGTTGTTTTGCACTTCGAAGTTTCATATGATCGGGCATATGTTGTACTGCTAAATGATCTGGATTAGTAAGCATTCTATACTCTATCCAATCTAATTTACGCAATAAATTATTAAAATAACTAAAAAATTCAACAGCATTATAACTGTTGTAAGTTTGAAAACTTGCATTATAACTGAGTTGTACCTGATGGGGATGCTTTTCATTTTTTTGCCAATCACGAAGATTTGTAATTACATTTTCTAATTGTTGCCAATCAAATAATCCTGCACTGCGCATATAACTAAATAAATCTCCAGTAGCATCTACACTAACGTTAATATTGATAACATCTAATTTATCAAACACATCAAATTTACTAATATCAATTTTGCTTCCATTGGTTGTAATAAACATTTTTACTTTTGTAATATCAGTATAGTTTGCTAGCTTGCGAGTAAAGTCAAACAATCTGTCATCCATCAGAGGTTCGCCACCTGTAACCCATATTGTATTCAATTGACTTAACTGACTACCATATTGCTCAAGTATATAATCTACGTCAATTATTTGTTTGTTTTGATTTTTTCTATAATATCTAACAGGACTTCCGATACTATGCAAATGATTAAAATCTGGAATAAGACTATTACTATAGTTAGGACTACACATACGGCATTTAAAATTACAAATATTACTTAAATTTAAATTTAAATGATATATTTGATTATTAGTAATATTACATGCACTTTCATAAGTTCCTTCTTCGAAAAGTTTTCTCATGTTGTTAAGCCAGTTTTGCCGCTGACTTTGCAGTCCTCTACTTTCTTTAAGGTAACAATTACCGCAGTCTGCTTCGCCTGTTGTTAACTCGCCCCCTTGTGATTGATAATGGATTCCAGGCTCTGTATCATCAAATTTAAGATTCCATTTACCTGCTAGCATAGTCTTACGCATGGTCTGAAAGTTTTCATTATCCCAGCCACTATTAAGATCTCCCATGGGTTCTTCACTCATCATACAATGAGTTAGTTTACCAGTGGGATGAATAGTTAAACTAAGAAACGGTAGTGGACACCACGTGCTACTATGCAAGTTTTCCATATACTAATTCTCCTATTTCGGGTGCTGCTTCTGTACAGTCCTGTTTACGTGATTGATCTAATTTACGAGTATAGTCAGTGAGTTCTGATATATATTCACTCCAGTCCTCTGCATACATATAATCAATTACACCTTGTACTTTGTTTATATGTTTGTATTTGCATAGTGTGTCATTCACTTGTTTTTTTAATTGTTCTGGTAAACATCTTATATTCAAATATCGAGGATGATTTAATATGTTTAGATATATATCTGTAATATCTAAATCATACAAATAATCAAAAAGTTTATCTAAATATAATACATTATAAACTTGTACTGTTACATGAACTTGTAAATTGCACCGATCTTCGTCTCGCATTTGTTTAAAAATTTTTAAGTTTTTTTCTACGCTACTCCATGCTGTGGGATAACGTATATAACGGTTTAAATCGCCTACAGCATCAATACTAGCATTAATTTTAATTCTTTTAAAGTGCTGCCAATAATCTACCATTTTTTGAGGAATATTAGTCATGTTAGTATTATATTTCAATCTTATTTTACGTGCAAGTCCTGCTTCAATTAAACGATCAAACAATCTATACTGACTGATTGCTAGTGTAGGTTCACCGCCAGTTAAATAAATTTCTTCAATATATTCAGCATATTTAAAGATGTTATCCCAAGTTTGGTCACCTTCAAACCAATCCATCTTTTTAAGTCGTTCTGCTTCTTCAACAGGTAATGCACGTTCAACTAAATTCCATTCATCGATCCATTGATTACTAGCAAAAGGATTACACATTCGGCATTTTAAATTACACAAGTTACCCAGTCTAATATCAAAATATTTAATATGTGGTTCAGCTATCGTACTGTAGTCTTGTTCTTGATACCAACTACTGTTCCAACTTTGTCTCGCACTGCGGATACCTGCATCTTCTTCTCTAAAACAGCGTTCACACATTTCAGGACGCTTACCTGCTAAAAACTGTTCACGAATATTAGTTAACACAGGACTATTCCAATAGTCAGAAGCATCAGGATCACTTATTTTATAAGGACGACCATTGGGTCTAGTCACGTAATTTTTACCTGGTGTACTGTTGCAACACACTCTTAAATTACCGCTAGCGTTTGTTGCCATGTGCATCCATGGTAATATACAAAACGTTTCACTAGGGTGGGTCATAACATACCTTGTTCTTGTAATAGATTATCGTAACTAGCACACAGCATTTTGTTGTGCTCGGGAGCATTCAACCCGTGTATAATCATGTGTACACGATTCTGTGTTCCTATATTTCGTACACTGTGTAAACGTCCAATATCGATTGCTCTACACTCTCCTGCTTGCCATGGAATTAATCCAGAATCTTCCATACAAAATTCACATCCTGGCGGATTGGTTAATGCAAAATTGTATGCAGCAAGTCGTCGAGTATCAAAATCTTTATGAGGACGTATATAGCCTCCAGGTTCTAATAACATCAATCTTACACGATGGAACTCACTGAAACTCCAATAGTTTTGTAGCCAATCTACAATTGCAGGACATCTATCTGCTATTTCTGTCCAATCATACTTTGGTCTACTAGTCCATCGTCCTTCATATATAGGAGCATTCCAGTCTTCAGTAATATGTTTGCCGCTACCATGTATAGTTAAACTATGCCATCCCGGATGAATATCACCTCGATGCTTAATAAATTCGTCTAGTAAATTTTCACTTTCTTGTGCCATTTCTTCAGCCCGAGGAACAGGTGTTAACATTCTAAGACTTGGAACATCGCTTTTAGTTTCTATCCACCTGGCATAACCTATAACTTTTTCTGGAGCGTTACGCCAGTCTGAATACTGCTCGGGACGTGGTTGAAGATTAGAATAGTGTTTTTTATCGCTATGTTCCTCAAAAAAATCATCTACAGTTATGTGTGCCATGGAAGTTCCTTTAATATGTCTGGATATTTAAATGGTCTGGCTACTAAATCATCAACTAATTCGCCGTGCCAGCTTCTTGTTTGTCTGGTGCTTTTCACATAATATTTATCAGTGCCTTTAGTAGCTATTAATTTTAATAATTCATTTTCAAAATCATATCTTTCTTCGACCGAATATAACCAACTAGTATTTTGATAATGAAACACATTACTCAGATTTACATATACTTTGCAAAGTCCTTCGAATCTTTTCCATATTCTGTTTGTACTGTAAATATCAAAAAAGTTTGTTTGCCAGTATACTATGTTGAGTTGTTTATATACTGTATTATAATATTCTATTAGTCCTGGAGTTTCATTAATTATTTCTTGTTGTCTATCTAAGTTAGCCCTAGCTAAAAATAAATCACCATATAATTCATTTGATATAAAGTTTTTATCTAATAAATCTAATATTTCTTGTTTATAATTAGTTATATCAAAATCTTCTCTCATCATCAATTGCTGTATTATTAGTGCTATTGGACTTATATCTGCAACAATTAGCTTACCGTGACTACGTAATTTTGTAGCATGTGCAGTTATCAAGGGACTAATACCGCCTGCTGTAGATACTGCACCGTCAAACCAATCGAAA
>Ga0255784_10001988_pt1 | contig 16274 bp, 18 predicted proteins | sample 101ome_14_FD_179982 | JGI IMG/M metagenome (GOLD analysis project Ga0255784, IMG submission 179982) | Coastal salt marsh microbial communities from the Groves Creek Marsh, Skidaway Island, Georgia - 101403AT metaG (version 2) | ecosystem: Environmental > Aquatic > Marine > Intertidal zone >...
CACCAGCTTTATCAGCTGACGGGTGTTGTGAACATCGTGAGCAAAACCCGTTGCGGGCATGCCCAGCCCCTTGCGCGCCAATAGCTGTAGCGCACGTAATTTTGAGCGCGAGCGACCCAAAGGAATTGAGCCAACCAAACAGTAGGTATCCATCATTTCGAACTGACGGATGACGGCGGTCCCGTAGTCGGTAATCGACGCACCAATACGTGGAATAATTGCATCCTGCCGTTCCAGTTTTTCACCCCTGTACCAAATAGCGGGATTGGCCGTGGTGATATCAATCGAGCACTTCAGCGTATCGATGACACGGCACTCGTGTTCTTTCTTTTCAGCCTCCTCTCGCAGTCGGCTGGTGCTGTAGAGGTCGGGGTTGCGCGAGAGAATCGCTATTTTCATTCAGGGTTACCAGGTTGCGTGTCATCGCCGCCCTGCACAAAGCTTTCGGAGGGAGCAACGACGAAGTCAGAGGATAAGGTGGTGCGGCCTAACAACATACGGTACGCCATGTTGTCCCGCTGTGTCAGGGTGAGCTCAACCAGCTTGTAGACAGCACCTAGTTTGAGTGGGGTCTGAATGACAGGTCGAGACTCACTCTGCCCACCGGAATTGGTGACGTCACGAAACTCCAGGACCGGTGCCTCGTTGACCGTGCCCACAGAGCCGTCTTCGTATTCATAGGCAAACGACACCCATGTTGAACCGTCGCGATCAAAAACATCAACGTCGACCGCGTGCAATGCACTGGTTCGCGCGCCTGTGTCCACTTTTGCTTTGATGGGGCCAATGGCAAGCTCGGGCAGTTCCACCCACTCTCGCCAGCCTAAGGTGTGCTTGTTCAATGCTGTTTTACCGATAGTCCCCGGCCAATGCCGTAGTATTCAATGCCAATGCTGGCGAGGTAATTTGGATCGTAAAGATTACGCCCGTCCACAATAATTGGCTCAGAAAGTGTTGCCTTGATCGCCTCAAAATCAGGCGACCAGAACGTCTTCCACTCGGTACAAACCACAAGGCAATCAGCGCCCTTGAGTGCTTCATCTTTGCTGTCCACGTAGACCATGTCTTCACGGTGGCCATAGATGGCGTTGCAGGCCTCCATGGCCTCGGGGTCAAACGCGCGTACCTTACCGCCACAAGACCAGATGTTCTCCAGTAAAAAGCGGCTGGGTGCTTCGCGCATATCATCGGTATTAGGTTTAAAAGCTAATCCCCAAACAGCGATTGTTTTCCCCGTCAGATTAGCACCGAGCCGCGCCATGACGCGCTCGGCCAACTTGTTCTTTTGTCGTTGGTTGGTGTCATGAACAGCGGTCAGTATCGATGCCTGGCAGCCTTCAGCATGTGCTAGATACTTGAGTGCACGGACGTCCTTAGGGAAGCAGGAGCCGCCATAGCCGGCACCGGGATAAATAAACTGATAGCCAATGCGAGGATCTGAGCCAATGCCTTGCCGCACGAGCTCGACATCAGCGCCGACGGTTTCGGCGATATTAGCGATTTCATTGATGAAGCTGATCTTTGTGGCCAGCATCGCGTTTGCCGCATATTTGGTCAGTTCTGCGCTGCGTGGATCCATGAACATGAGCTTTTCATGGTTGCGATTGAACGCCGCATACATCCGTCGAAACTCCTCGATGGCGTCGGTCGACTTCACGCCAATGATAATTCGGTCGGGGCGTTTCGCGTCTGCGACTGCAGAGCCCTCTTTGAGAAACTCAGGGTTCGAGCAGACTTCGAAAGGGTGGCTGTGATCATGTTTCTCCAACCCTTCGTTGATGCGATTCGTAACCGCATCCACAGTGCCTACAGGGACCGTCGATTTATTCACAACAACTTTTCGGCCGTTCATGTGTTCTGCAATACCATCGGCAACGTTCATGACATACCGTAGATCCGCACTGCCATCGTCACCTGAAGGTGTGCCCACACAAATAAACAGAAAGTCGCTGCTTTGCACCGCCGTTTTCGTATCGCTCGTGAACGTTAGAAGCCCCTCTTGAACGCCCTGAATAACTATCTCGCTGAGGCCCGGCTCAAAAAAGGGCACTTCACCGCGTTTGAGTCGCTCTACGCGCGCCTCATCAATATCCATGCAGATAACGCGGTGCCCCACATTGGCAAATACGGCTGCTTGTACCAAACCCACATACCCACTGCCGAAAACACTAATACGCATAAAGCCTACTCCTCGTCACGAGGCGTGAATATATTTCAGTTTTGTGAATGAAATATGACGGCAAGCGCCGAAGGGGAAAAATGCAACATTTCACGCATTAAAATCTGAGTAAAGAGGGCGTTTGCACTGCAGCTGGATAACAGCTGCGCTATCATGCACCGCTTCACCGTTTGACCCGTATCACTAACATTACTTTGTTGGAGAACTGAATGAATCAGGCAGCAAAAACCCCGACAGGGCACGGCTACACAGCGTCTCAGACTATTGCGTCGTTCGATAATGAACTGTGGGATGCGATGAGCTTGGAGACGCAGCGTCAGGAAGAGCATATCGAGCTCATCGCCTCTGAGAACTATGCCAGCCCGCGCGTGCTGGAGGCTCAGGGCAGTGTGCTGACCAACAAATATGCAGAGGGCTACCCCGGTAAGCGATATTACGGCGGCTGTGAGTTCGTCGACCGTGCGGAAGTGCTTGCTATCGAGCGCGCCAAGGCGCTGTTTGGTGCGGCTTACGCTAATGTGCAGCCACACTCGGGTTCGAGCGCGAACATTGCTGTGTTTCATGCGCTGCTCCAGCCGGGCGATACGGTGATGGGGATGAGTCTTGCCGACGGAGGACACTTGACCCACGGTGCGGGGGTTAATTTCTCGGGCAAGATCTACAATGCGGTTCAGTACGGCATCGATAATGCGACGGGCGAAGTCGACTACGACGAGCTTATGTCGATCGCGCTGGAGCATAAGCCAAAGCTCATCATTGGTGGATTCAGTGCCTACAGCCGCCTCATGGACTGGGGTAAGTTCCATGAGATTGCCGATGCTGTTGGCGCTTACTTATTGGTTGATATGGCGCACGTTGCCGGCCTGGTGGCTGCGGGCGTCTATCCAAACCCCATTCCGCATGCGGACGTGGTAACCACGACAACGCATAAGACCCTTCGCGGTCCGCGCTCGGGACTCATTCTGGCGCGCGAGAACGAAGAGCTTCATAAGAAGCTGAATTCGGCCATTTTCCCTGGTGCGCAGGGTGGTCCACTCATGCATGCGATTGCGGCAAAAGCCGTAGCGTTCAAAGAGGCAATGGATCCGTCCTTTGTCGACTATCAGAAGCAGGTAGTACAAAACGCCAAGGTGATGGCCGAGACCTTTGTCTCCCGTGGCTTTAATCTCGTTTCGGGTGGCACCGATAATCACCTCATGTTGCTCGATCTTCGTGACAAGGAGTACACAGGTAAAGACGCAGACGCCGCCTTGGGTCGAGCCTACATCACCGTTAATAAAAACGCGGTGCCAAACGACCCTCGGTCACCGTTTGTGACTTCTGGATTAAGACTCGGAACGCCTGCTATTACTACCCGCGGTTTTGCTGATGAGGAGACCCGTCAGTTAACCAACTGGATTTGTGATGTGCTCGAGGGTTTGGAGTCTGACAACCCGGAGGCAGTGATTGATAACGTTCGCGACAGTGTGAAAGCGCTCTGCGCGCGTTTTCCGGTCTACGCTGACTGATAGTGGTAAAGTAGGCGGATACTAACTATTAAGGTAGTTCCGAATGTTTTGCCCCTTTTGCGGTGCCGATGACACCAAGGTAATTGATTCCCGACTCGTGGCCGAAGGCGGCCAGGTGCGTCGCCGCCGAGAATGCGTAACTTGCCGAGAGCGTTTCACAACCTACGAGGCGGCGGAGCTGGTGATGCCACGCGTGATTAAGCAAAACGGGAGTCGAGAGCCTTTTGACGAAGATAAATTGCGCTCAGGTTTGCAGCGCGCCCTCGAAAAACGCCCTGTAGCTGTTGAAGCGGTAGAGAGTGAGCTCGCACAGATTAAGAATCGACTGCGTGCTACCGGTGAGCGTGAACTCGATTCCCGCGTCTTGGGAGAGTTAGTCATGGAAGCGCTTAAGCGCCTGGATCAAGTAGCGTATGTGCGCTTTGCATCCGTTTACCGAAGCTTTGAGGACCTCTCAGAGTTCCGAGACGCTATCGCATCGCTCGAAGCTGATCCACAGACGTAGACAATCGTGAGCTACTCCGATGAGCATTGGATGTGTCTGGCCATCGAGACCGGTCGTCGCGCGCGCGTGTGGTCATCACCCAATCCTGCGGTCGGCTGCGCCATCGTAAAATCCAACGAAGTTCTGGCAACGGGCTTCACTCATCCGGCCGGTCAGGCACACGCCGAGGTCCACGCGCTTTCCCAGATCGCAGATGCGACGGGCAGCACGGTTTACGTGACGCTCGAGCCCTGTGCGCACACCGGTCGAACGCCTCCTTGCACACAAGCGCTGATTGACGCCCGTGTAGCGCGGGTGGTGATTGCCTGCATGGATCCCGATGAGCGTGTTGCCGGGAGAGGGGTAGACCAGCTGCGCTCGGCGGGAATCGATGTGACGCTCGGCGTTTGTGAAGCCGAAGCGGCCGGTGAGCTCGCTGGCTTTTTCCTGAGGCTTGAGCGCGGTTACGGGCGTGTCACCGTGAAGATGGCCATGTCGGCCGACGGCCGCACGGCAATGGCCTCGGGAGAGAGCCAGTGGATTACGGGTGAGGAAGCGCGTGCGGACGTCCAGGCATGGCGCGCCTGCTCGGATGTCATACTGACAGGGAGTGGCACCGTGTCTGCCGATGATTGCTCGTTGACCCTGAGACCTTGCGACAACGGCCTCGTCGCGGATGACTGGGAGAGAGCGATGATGGCGCCAACGCTAAGGGCTGTCATTGATACCAACGCTCGTACGCCCGCATCGGCGAATGTAGTGGCTGGGGTTACACCGACCACCGTATTCACTAGAGAGGGCGTGTCGCTGGATTCGTCGATGCCGGGCAACGTTTGTCAGTTGCCGATAGCCAGCAATGATGCCGGTCTGGATGTACGTCAGGCGCTTTTAAAACTGGGAGAGCAGGGTGCAAACGAGATTCTGGTTGAGGCCGGCCCAACACTGGTTGGTGCGCTCGAGCAAGAGAACTTGATCGATCAGTGGCTGATTTACATGGCGCCTGTGATGCTGGGTTCTGACGCCCGGCCAACGCACCACGCCGCATTTAACTCACTTGGACAAGCAAATCGTTATTCAATTTCGTCTCACGACCTGATTGGAGATGATTTGCGTATTATCATGCGCCGAGTTGCAAAGGGCTGACGAACGCCCGAAGCACACAATACTTTCCCAAGGAAGAGAGATGTTTACCGGAATCATACAAGCCGTTGGCGAAGTGGCTGCACTTGAGCAGTCGGGCGGCGATCTTAAATTGCGGATCAAGACGGGCAAGCTGCCGTTAGCTGATGTGCAGCTGGGTGACAGCATCGCCACCAATGGCGTCTGCCTCACGGTGACTGAGCTTCCCGGGGACGGCTACTGGGCTGATGTCTCTAATGAAACACTATCGTTGACATCACTCAAGCAAATTTCAATCGGTAGTCCGGTAAATCTTGAGAAGTCACTGACGCCCACCACCGCGCTTGGAGGCCATTTGGTCAGTGGTCATGTCGATGGTCTTGGTACGGTGGTTGCGCTTAGCCGGGACGCCCGATCGTGGCGCGTATCGATCGAAGCACCGGCGGATCTTGCGCGTTACATTGCCCCCAAAGGCAGTATTTGCGTTGACGGCACCAGTCTCACTGTGAACTCGGTGTCAGGTGCTCGTTTTGAACTCAACATTATCCCTCAGACGTGGGAGGAAACGTTGTTTAGCGAATACGTGGTGGGCACGGAGGTCAATCTCGAGGTGGATATCATCGCGCGTTATTTAGAGCGTTTGCTTCAGTCGGGAGTCGTTCCTTCCTCGGAGGGTATAACCCTGGATACGTTAAAGAACGCGGGGTACCACGGTGATTGATTCAGTGCCGCCCGTTTCAGCTGACCAGCTTATCAGTGAATTCCGCCACGGTGAGATGGTCCTATTGGTCCTTGACCAGAGTGACGGCGAGCAGACAGCTGTCGTTGCCATGGCCGCTGAATACTGTGAGGCCGACCACGTGACGTTCATGGCGCGTCAGGCCCGCGGGCTGGTCAGTTTGGCCCTCACGGAAGAGCGTTGCGAGCAGCTAAACTTACCACCTATGGTCGATCCTGCCACCTCGGGCGCAGTGAAGCTCTCTATCGAGGCGAGCACAGGCATCGATACGGGCATCTCTGCGGCCGATCGTGCACGCACCGTTCGAGTGGCAGTGGCACCTGACGCCAAGCCCTCGGATTTGGTGCAGCCAGGTCATATATTCCCGGTGGCTACGCTGACGGGCGGGGTGCTAATTAGAACCGGGGCCGCAGAAGCAGGTGTGGACTTAGCAACGCTCGCGGGTTTAACGCCCGCAGCGGTATTTGCCGAGGTGTTGGATGCGAACGGTGATCTTGCGAACGCCGCTGCTTTGGTTGATTTCGCGGATACACATGATCTTACGGTTGGACGCGTCACCGACCTTGTTGATTACCGGTTAAATCATTACCGAACCGTCGATCTGATTCGCAGTGGCACCATCACCACCCGCCATGGTGATTTCATGCTGTCGGTTTACCAGGAGAGCACGCAAGGTCATGTTCATATGGCGCTCAGTGTCGGTGATATCCATGTCGACACACCCACCTTGGTTCGTGTGCACACAACGGCATCCATGCGTGATCTTTTATCAGTGACATCAGCAGGGCAAGTTTCCTGGTCTATACAGGATAGCCTCAGTCGCGTTGCTGCAGAGGGAAGCGGTGTGGTGGTTCTGATCAATAAAGAAGAAAGCGACGCCGATTTATTAACTCAGGTGGACGCTGTGCTCGGCGCTGATTTACCGGATGATTCACAGCAACGAAGCGTCGGCTACTCGCAGGTGGGTATGGGCGCGCAAATTTTACGTGATTTGGGTGTCGGTAAAATTCGACTTATGGGTGCACCCGTGAAGTACAATGCACTCGAGGGCTTCGGACTCGAAGTCGTTGAGTTCGTAGAGCCAGGGGCTACCGCCTCGGGGCAGTGAGGAGAGAAAGGTATGGCGTCAAATACAATTGCGACGACTGAGGGTCAGCTCAGTGGTGTGTCCGGACGGTTTACGCTGGTGGTTGGTCGTTGGAATAGCTTTGTTGTAGAGCACTTACTTGAAGGCGCGATCGATACCTTAAAGCGTCATGGTATCAGCGACGATCAACTGCATATTGTCAGAGCGCCGGGAGCCTTTGAAATACCAATGGTTTGTCAGGCGGTGGCAAAGCGCGGTGATTGCGACGCGATTATTGCGCTTGGCGCCGTCATTCGCGGCGGTACTCCCCATTTTGAGCACGTCGCTGGAGAGTGCACCAAAGGTATTGCACAGGTGTCATTGGATTCAGGTGTTCCTATCGCATTTGGTGTACTCACCGTTGATTCGATTGAGCAAGCCATCGAACGCTCTGGCACGAAAGCGGGTAACAAAGGCGCTGAGGCGGCCATGAGTGCGCTTGAGATGGTGAGCCTTCTGGGTGCGTTGAAAAGCTAATGACATCAATCAATGTGCTCGCCGCTCAACGTCGGCGAGCTCGTCACTTTTGTATTCAAGCGCTGTATCAGTGGTCAATGACCGGAGCGACGGCTTCGTCGATTGAGGCTGAGTTCCGCGCTGATAATGATTTCACAAATGTCGATACTGAATACTTCAATGAAATGCTGGTCGGCATCACCCGACGGGCCGACGAGCTTGACGGTATCTTCTCGCCATTTCTCGATCGCGAGCTGGATGTGCTCGATTGCATTGAGCGCAATTTGCTCCGACTCGGCACGTTTGAGTTGCTAGATCGAGTAGATGTGCCTGCGAAGGTCACATTGAATGAAACGGTCGCGCTGGCTAAAAAGTTTGGTGCGACGGACTCCTATCGCTACGTCAATGGTGTGCTGGATCAGGTGGGATTAAAGCTCCGCGCGCAAGAGCTGGCTGAGCACTAACGCAGCCGTTGTGGGTGAGTTTGATGTCATCACTCGCTATTTCTCTTCCCTTGGCTCGGGAGAATTTGTCGATCTTTCGGTCGGTGACGACGCCGCTGCGCTGATCGTTCCTGCTAACTCGGAATTGATTGTCTCAACCGACAGCTCGGTGCTCGATACCCACTTCACAGAAGACCTTTTCCCCGAGGATATTGGCTATAAAGCGGTGGCATCGGCCGTCAGTGATTTAGCGGCGATGGGCGCTGAACCGCTCGGCATGACGCTGGCGCTTACTCTGCCTTCAGTCGATGATTTGTGGCTACACGGGCTGTCGCAAGGACTGGCACGAGCCTGCCATGAATATAGTTTGCCTTTGGTGGGTGGTGACACCACTCGAGGTCCTTTGTCGCTTACGCTCACCGTGATGGGGTTTTGTCCTCGTAATGAAAAGCTGTTGCGGTCAGGGGCGAGGGTGGGAGACAAGATTTGCGTGAGCGGTTGTCTGGGTGACGCGGCATTCGGTCTTGCCGTGATGCAGGGGCAATACCGTGGATTAGAGCTCGATTTTGATGATCAGGAGTACCTTGTTGCTCGCTTTACCCATCCAACTGCCCGACTCGATTTGGGATGTCGGCTACGACAGCGGGCAACAAGCTGTATCGATCTGTCCGATGGCTTAATCCAGGATGCGGCGCATGTGGCTCACGCCAGTGGCCTTCGCTTTAGTATTCATTCTGCCTCGCTCCCGCTATCAACAGCGCTGGTGTCGGCAGTGGGGGAAGCGCGAGCGCTCAACTATGCACTCAGCGGAGGTGAGGACTATGAGCTACTCTTTACCCTGCCGCCTGACACAGGTGTTCCTGACGAGGCTACCGTCATAGGAATAGTCGAGACTGGTGAGGGTGTTGATTGCGACATCCTGTCGAGGGAGCAAGGCTATGACCATTTCCACTGAAGCCGGTCGACTACCGGTATTAGTCGCTACGTTTTTTGGGGCAGGTTTATCGCCGATTGCGCCCGGTACAGTGGGTAGTCTTGCGGCATTACCTCTGGCTTTTGCGCTTTTGCATATGGAGATCGTCTTAGCGACCTTAATCGTTATAGCGCTTTACTTTTTGGGTCTCTGGTCGGCAAACCACCTGGAGAAAGTCTCCGGCCAGCACGACGCCCAGATGATTGTGATTGATGAAGTCGTTGGCGTGTGCGTCAGTGCCTTGCTACTCAGCTGGTGGTTTCTGGGTGCGGCTGATCCCTATTTGCTACTACTGCTCAGCTTTTTGAGTTTTCGCTTGTTTGATGTCCTAAAGCCATGGCCCATTGGTTGGATCGATCGGACCGTTGGTGGTGGGTTTGGTGTGATGATCGATGATTTAGTTGCAGCGCTAATGGGAGTCTTGGCCGTTGCAGGTGGCTATTTCATCCTGCTGCTCTCCTCGATCTAAACAAATGCGCTAGCGTTGACCGGACTTCGGTGAGTCAACCGCGAGCGGCAGTCGCTTTAAAAGCAGTCACTTTAAAAAGAGCGATGCACCATGAGGCGCCCCAGCTGCTTGAGTTCCGAAGCTGCATTACCAAACTCATTCAGTGCCTCTATGGCCTCGGAGAGCAGTGTTTCTGCATAGTCTCGTGCGCCCTCGATGCCCAATGAGGCAACGTAGGTCGACTTCTCGGCATCAACGTCTTTGCCGGCTGTCTTCCCAAGCTCTTCGGATGTCGCGGTCACATCGAGTACGTCGTCCATGACTTGAAATGCAAGCCCGATCCGCTGCGCAAAGGTGCTGAGCGATGCTTGTTGCACATCAGTGGCATTCGCACAGATTGCACCCGCGACGACTGAGGCTTCAATGAGGGCGCCGGTTTTTCGTGCGTGTACTTGTGCAAGTTCGACGGGTGCGAGTGATTGGCCTTCCGCTGCAATGTCCATAGCTTGACCGCCCACCATCCCATCGAACCCGACCGATTTACTGAGTAATTTAACCAGTTGGACCTGCTGCAGTGGCGTCAGGTCAGGTGTATCGACAATCCATTCAAAAGCGAGTGCCTGTAGCCCGTCGCCGACCAGAATGGCTGTAGCCTCGTCATAGGCTTTGTGAACGGTGGGCTTACCGCGCCGTAGGTCGTCATCGTCCATCGATGGCAGATCATCGTGAATCAGGGAGTAGGTATGGAGAAACTCGATCGCCTCACCCGCTCTGGCGGCCGAGGGTAACTCGCAACCGGCAATCACCGCAGCGGTCACTCTGCATAAACGGCTGCGAAGCTGTTTGCCCGGGTTGGATAGCGCGTAGTTCAGCGCCTCATCGAGTCGCGAGTCACTGCAGTCGATAGGGGAGGACAGTTGTCGACCTGACGCATCCATCTGGGTGTCTCTGTCCTAACTTTCGGTATTGCTTGATACGGTCTCGATCCGCTGCTCAGCTTGTTCGAGCGCCTTCTGCGCCGCTTGCGCTATTTTCATCCCGGATTCATAGACAGCCAGCGCGTCTTCTAGCTCGATTGATGGGTCTTCAAGGCGTTTGACTAGTGCTGAAAGTTCGTCAATTTGTTCGCTGAGTTTTTTATCGTTCGTTTCGTCACTCATGATGCCACCGCAGTTTTTGCTGCGCTGAGTTTACCGTGGCTTGCACCGGCTTTGGACAAAATATCATTACAGCTCAGACCTGCATCAGCGCGGGTTTCGCCTTGGCTGGCATGGTCGATAAATCGATCATCAATCGCCACATGGCGAATCTCGATGTCCAAGCCTTGCTCGGTGAGGAATTCAGCGACCGCACTTCCCGCACCGCCGGCAACAACATTCTCTTCAACCGTGATCAGTAGGGTGTGCGTCTTCGCCAGCTCGGAAATCAGTTCTGCGTCGAGCGGCTTTACCCATCGCATATCAGCGACTGTTGCATTAAGCGTCTCGGCTGCTTTTTCTGCTTCGGTCAGCAGTACGCCGAAGTTGAGAATCGCAATGTTACGGCCTTCTCTTACAATTTGCCCTTTGCCAATCTCAACGCCAATGAGCTCGGGTTCAATCCGAACACCAATACCTTCCCCGCGCGGATATCTCACTGCTGAGGGCCCTTTGTGATTGTAAGCGCTCACTAACATTTGACGGCAGTCATTTTCGTTGCTGGGAGCCGCAATGATGAGGTTGGGTATGCAGCGCATGTAACTCAAATCAAAGGCACCGTGATGCGTGGCTCCGTCTTGACCTACCAATCCGGCACGGTCGATGGCGAACGTGACGTCCAGGTTTTGCAGGGCGACATCGTGAATCAGTTGATCATAGCCGCGTTGCAAGAATGTGGAGTAGATAGCAACAACCGGTTTCAGCCCGTCGCAGGCCATGCCGGCCGCGAGTGTCACTGCGTGCTGCTCGGCAATGGCCACATCGTAGTATCGGTCAGGGTAGTTAGCGGCAAAGTTCACCATGCCTGAGCCTTCACACATCGCAGGTGTGATTCCAGCCAGCAGCGGGTCAACCTCTGCCGTATCGCACAGCCACTGACCAAAAACATCCTGGTATTTGGGTGGTTTTGGTGCTGCCGGTGACGCCTTCTCTACTTCTTTTTTGGGTTCGATTTTGCCCAGTGCGTGGTAACCAACCGGGTCTTCCTCGGCTGGCGTGAACCCCTTACCCTTGATGGTTCGGATATGAAGGATCTGGGGACCGTTCAGTGATGAGACACGCTTAAGCACTTCTACCAGTGACGGCAGGTCATGACCGTCGAGCGGTCCGATGTAGTGCCAACCCAGTTCCTCAAACAGTGTGCCGGGAGCGACCATGCCTTTCATATGCTCTTCGGTACGCTTTGCTAAATCCCAGGCGGGTTTTACGTGCTCCAACAGCTTCTTCGATGTCTCTCTCAGGGTCAGGTAGGTTTGAGTTGCCCAGATTCTGGCGAAATAGCTCGCGAGGCCACCCGTGTTGTGGCCAATCGACATCTGGTTGTCATTGAGAATTACCAGCATGTTGGGGCGCTCATGCCCAGCATGGGCAAGCGCCTCAAAAGCCATACCGCCAGTAATCGCACCGTCTCCGATAACGGCAACCACCTTGCGATCAAGGCCTTGCTGTCTTGCTGCCAGTGCCATACCCATCGCCGCTGAAATACTGGTAGAGGAATGACCGACACCGAATGTGTCGAACTCACTCTCGCTGCGCTTCGGAAAGCCACTTAATCCGCCTTTTTGACGCATGGAGTTCATGCGGTCTCGTCGGCCTGTGAGTACTTTGTGTGGATAGCATTGGTGGCCCACGTCCCAAACGATGCGGTCATCAGGCGTATTGAAAACGTGGTGCAGGGCAATGGTTAACTCCACAACGCCCAGCCCCGCACCGAAGTGACCGCCCGTCGTTGAGACCGAGTAAAGCAGGAACTCGCGCAACTCATTAGCGAGTGTCACCAGCTCATCGCTCGTTAGCGAGTTGATTTCGTCTCGCGCGGCTTCCAAGCGGTCGAGAACCGGTGTCTGTGGTGCTATCGTTGGCAGCTGATCAAAATTCATTTTGACACTATACCTGTAAATTCTTTTTTACGCTCATTTGATTGTGCGACAAGCAGGTCAGTTAACTTTGCATACCCGGCATCCGTCAGGGTAGTGCCGTCAGGCCAAAAATAAGTGGGACTGACATTTCCTTGATCATCGCGAAAAAGGTTGTTCAAAGAGACGAGTCGAGTACCCAGCGTCTGTTGTGACCAGTTGCGTATCTCCATCTCCAGGCCTGACAGGGATTGAATGTCCATGGCGGTTAATTTTGGTGATTGAATCGGCGCCATCACCACCAGTTCGAATCGAAGTCCGTAAATCGATCGCTGATCCATAATCCCCTGTAAACTGTCTATCAGCCTACCCCTCGGTGTCTGCAGGCTCTGCTCTGTGTCGAGAGCGAGGATAATAGTATTGGGCTGATAGTGCCCAACAAGGCGAGGGAAACATTCGCTCAAATGCTCTGGGGTCAAGCCGGGAATGGTTCGCATCAGGACCGTATCACCACCCAAATCAGCAGGGCCGTGCGACCAGTACTTGACGCGTTCGTTCCCAACGATGAGCGCGACGCGCTCTGGCAAGGTGGCGGGAAAATCCTGAATTTCAAAAGCACGTTCTGCATCAATGCACGATATCGCTTGCGCATCGGGATCCATGACTGTCAGTCGCAGCGCTAAAATTATCAGCGGAACCACTGCTACGATCCAAATAAAGCGCCCCATGCATTTAAACCTTTGTTACTGGTGTTTTTGCCTAGTATGCCCGTAACGCAAACTACTGCATAATCACAGCGACTATGGGCCAAGAATAACGGTCAGCCTCATGCTGTATCAGCGTCGAATCGCAGATAACCAAGTGATTTCCGCCAAACTTGAACTGCACCTTAGGGGCAGCAGGTACGCGGGTGTTGGCACACATCTCCTCGGTGTAGTTACACTGGGTTTGGCAGGCTTTTATAGTTTAGATGGGACCTCGATGCTTGTTTGGGCTGCTTCGTTACTGGTCCTAAATCTCTGGTGGTCCCGGCGCGTTAACAGGACATTACAGACAGGCAGACACTTTAGTCAGCGTCCAGCGGTATTTAATGAGCTAATTTTACAAGCGGCAGTTTCCGGAGTGGTTTGGAGCGGAACCGTGATTTGGCTCGATGCGCACCTGTCTGACCTCGTCTTTTACCTGAGTGTTGGCTCAGTCGCGATTATCTCTGTGGTGACGATTGCGGTCTCCGTTGTGATTCGCCAAGCCTATTTGACGCAGCTTATTTTTTCACTGGGGACGATCGCAATCTGGTTGGCCTGGCATGCAGATGCAAGACCTTTCAATGCGGGATTTTCAATCCTACTAGTTGGGCTATCGGTGTTTCTCATTATTGCCAGCGAGTGGATGAGTGGAGCCTTCTCGGAGATGGTCGAAACCAGCCTCGAGCGGGCAGCGATGAGTAAGGATCTGGCGTCACTCACCGATAGCTTAAAAACACGGAATTTGCAGCTTCAAGATGCGAGGCGTCAGTTGGCCGAACAGGCCACGATCGACGAATTGACAGGCCTAAGAAATCGTCGTGGCGTCAATATTATTATCAACGACGAGCTGGCGCGGATGAAACGGCAGCAACTTCCAATCGCACTGATCGCGCTCGACGTGGATCATTTTAAGATTTACAACGACAATTACGGGCATCCCGCAGGAGACCAAGTTCTGCAACAGTTGGCCAATGTCATGCTTGAGATGGCAAGTCGTGCGGGAGAGTTCGCGGCTCGTATGGGGGGAGAAGAATTCTTGTTGTTCTACCCGAACGTGAGTCGAGAGGGCGCTCTCGAGATTGCTGAAGATCTGCGCAAACGAGTGCGTGGGTTGAAAATACCACACGAACGATCTCCCACGGATGAGTATGTCACCGTTTCTATTGGTGTTTTGTCGTGCGTACCAGACTGGGATGTTGAGTTTGATGCGCTGCTTAAGTCTGCGGACGATGCTTTGTATCTGAGTAAAACCAATGGCCGAGATCGGGTTACCTGCGGTGATCTGAAGCTGGACGAGGGCGCCTAAAGGTCGAACTGTTTGCGTAGACGCTCTAACGCTTTGCGCTGATGCTTCCCTGGTTTTTGTGTGGGTCGCGCAACAGCGCCGCCTGCGGCTTTTCTGGCTTGTGCCTCTCGCTCCCGCTTTTCGATGCTAGCTGCGGTCTCCTCGTAGAGCTCGCGAGCCACCGGTGCCGGTCCTCGTTGCGCACTCAAGCCGCGAACAACGACTTCTTTTTCATCCCAGCCCTGTTTGATCACTAAGGTTTCACCGACACAGATCTCCCGCGACACTTTGACACGCTGTCCCTCCAAATGAACCTTTCCACCCTCAATGGCTGACTTGGCAATTGACCTTGTTTTAAAAAAGCGGGCCGCCCATAACCACTTGTCTACGCGTAAACGATCCATTAGCGAGCGCCGCCTTGGCGCAAGCTTGCAGTGAGTTGCCCAAAATCACTTATCGCGAGAGAGGACATTGGCACGCGTTTTGGGCGCGTGCTATCCGGGTGGCAAATGGCTATCGATCTGTCGATGCCAAACTCGATCGCGGCTGAAAGCACCGCGGGTGAATCATCGAAGAAGAGTGTTGAGTCCGATCTAAACTTCAACTCATCCTGAAGTTTTCGCCAAAAGTTCGGCGACTCCTTGGCATGGCCTAATGTATGGCTGCTAATGGTGCTATCGACCAAATCCGTGATTCCTGTGATCTCGTGTTTCAGGCGCACGATGTCGGGGTGTGCATTGGTCACAATGGTCGACCTCACATCGGCGTCGCGCAAAGCATGAAGGAATTCTTTGGCAAAGGGTAACCACCGGATCCCACTAGCATAGGTTCGCGAGTGCTCAATAATGCTGTAGCCGAACTGCTGACTCCAAAAATCAGTCGAATACCAATTCAAAGTACCCGCAACACGTTTGAAGAGCGGTGCAAACTTCGCCACGGTTTGCTCGATACTGATGTCATGGATTGACGCGTATTTTTCGTGGATGCGATGCCCCCAAAAGTCATTATCAAAGGCGAGATCCAGCAGTGTCCCGTCCATATCCAGTAGCACGTGGTCAACTTCTGTCCAATCTACCGTTTCAAGATAGGCACCATTGCCGGTCTTGCGCGTTATGTGGTGGTAGTCTTCTGTCATGTGGTGGCTTCAGTCGAATAACAACGAGAGTTTAAGCGCTTTTCTGAACGAACGTGATGTGGAGATCGTTCCCTTACTGATATCTCTTCTAGAAATAGTCGATGAGGCAGCCGCTCTGGCTCGTGGCTTTTACGAAAAAGTCGATGAATTGGAGGTTGTCCGAAAGGGCGACGCCACGCCCCTGACCGACGCAGATACTTCACTCCATCTACTCATCTGTAAGCGGTTGGAGGCGTTACCGCTGGCGATACCGATTCTGTCAGAGGAATCGGAGGGAGCCGACATAGCTGACCGTCTAAGCTGGCCCGCTTGCTGGGTGGTAGACCCACTTGATGGGACCAAAGAGTTCATAGAAAAGACTGATCAATTCACCATCAATATCGCACTGGTACTCGATGGGGTATCGGAGTTGGGATTGATCTCCATTCCCTGCCGCAAGGAGCATTGGCTGGGCGTGGTCCAGAACGGCGCTGCGGTCTTTCCGGAGGGCGAAGGCCTAGATGGTTCGGTTGTTAGCGTGCAGGGTCTGAACAGGAATCAGCCTCTGGTCATGCTAGCGAGTCACAGGCACTCACCGAAAC
>Ga0255784_10002010_pt1 | contig 16169 bp, 22 predicted proteins | sample 101ome_14_FD_179982 | JGI IMG/M metagenome (GOLD analysis project Ga0255784, IMG submission 179982) | Coastal salt marsh microbial communities from the Groves Creek Marsh, Skidaway Island, Georgia - 101403AT metaG (version 2) | ecosystem: Environmental > Aquatic > Marine > Intertidal zone >...
TAAATTTCTTGAAAATGAATTAAATTCTTGGTATTTTCAAATATTTAACAGAGGGTGGCAAAAATTTGCAAGACAATTACAAATGAGTGATAAACCTCTGGATAAAGCAATTTATGAACATTTTTCAGGAATTAAAATTACGTTACAGATGGTCAAGGATTCTATAAATGATTGTAAACTTCATAATAATATTGTAAATTGGAGTGAAGATCAAGTTAAGGATTTTACAAAAAAATTAAGAGAAAAGTCTAAACCCATAATAATCGCAGCAAATAAATCAGATTTAATCTCGGATGATGAGTTTGAAAAAATTAAATTTGCTTCTAATTCAGTTATTATTAAAATGTCAGCAGATTTTGAATTAGCATTAAGAATGGCGGACAAACAAAAAATAATAGACTATATACCTGGAAATAATGACTTTAAGATATTGACTGAACTTAATGAATCACAAAAAGCAGCATTAAATAAAATAAAAAATTTTATCAAGGAAAATGGTGGTACGGGTGTACAAAATATCTTAAATTATTGTGTATTCAAAGAATTAAATTATATTGCAGTACATCCGGGCGGATCAACTAATTTAACTGATTCTAAAGGAAATACATTGCCCGATTGCTTTTTGATGAAATACGGATCTACAGCATTAGATTTTGCTTTTAGATTACACACCGATTTTGGAGAAAAATTTATCAGAGCAATAAATTGCCATAATAAAAAAACAGTAGGAAAAGATTATCTTTTAGAAAACCTAGATATAATAGAAATTGTTTCTGACAAGTGAAACAATAAGCTTTATAAATTAAAATTTTTGACGATTAATATGGGTAGAATAAGAACAGCATTTACAAAAAGACTAGTAAATGAATTAATATATAAACATAAAGAAAAATTTAATGATAATTTTGATCATAATAAAATAAAAATTCAAGAATTATCCAACGTTAAAACTAAAAAAATCAGAAACCAATTGGCTGGATACTTGACTAAAAAAATAAAATATAACTTATAATGGCTAAAGATATTATAATGATTGGCGGAAAGCCATTCATGAATTATGTTACTGCAGTTGTAATGCATTTCACAACTAATAATAAATCAAAAGTCATTCTTAAATCTCGAGGAAAGTTTATATCCAGGGCTGTTGATGTTGCAGAAATTGTTAATTCTAGGTTTTTAACAGATAAAATTAAAGTAAATAATATTCAAATTGGGTCAGAAGAATTTAAGAATAATGAAAACAAACTTGTAAGAGTATCTACAATTGACATTGAATTAAAAAAAATACAAGATGACTCAACAAAAGATGAAATTTTGTTTAACGAAGAGACTAAATTAGAAATTGTTAAGGAAGAATAATATATTATGTGTGGAATTTTAGGTTATGTATCTGAAGATACAGAACTATCATTTGAAGAATGTTTATTGATGCTAAAATCATTAGAATATAGAGGATATGATTCTTGGGGATTATCATATAAAAAAAACAATAATATTAATTTAATTAAAGAAGTGGGCAAAATTCCTTTATTAGAAAACAAAGATAAATCAAATTTATTTTTAGGACATACAAGATGGGCAACACACGGAGGAGTAACAAAAGAAAATGCTCACCCTCATCTATCCATGAATGGGAGAGTTACATTAATTCATAATGGTATTATTGAAAATTATGAAGATATCAAAAATAAATTAGTCGGATATAATTATAAAGGTCAAACAGATAGTGAAATTTTATCAAACTATTTAGAAAAAAACTTGAATAATGAAAATACATTAAATTCATTTTATGGAATATTGAATGAATTGAAAGGTACATATGCAATATCTTTTATTTTAGAAAATCAAAATAAATTATTTTTTGCAAGAAAAGATTCTCCTTTGGTATTGGGCATTTCAGATAAGGGAAATTTTTTATCATCTGATATCACTTCATTTTTTAATAAGACAAAAAAAGTTGTTTATCTCGAAGATGGAGATTATGGTTATATTTCCGGAAATAATTTTGAAATTTACAATGCAGGTAAAATAGTTCATAGAGAAACTAAAATAATCGACTGGGACATTGAAAAGGCATCCAAAGGTGATTTTGAACATTTTATGCTTAAAGAAATTTCAGAACAAGCAGAAGTTGTTAAGAACATAGTTAATCAGGATATGTCAAATATTGAAAATATAATTAATAACATAAAAAATAAAAAAATATACATTGTTGCATGTGGAACTTCGTATAATGCTGCTCTTGCAGCAAGTTATGAATTTCTTAAAAATAATAAACTAGTAACTGTTGTTCAAGCTCATGAATTTAAAAAATATCATAAATTTATCGATAAAGAAACCGCCATTTTAGCAATTTCTCAATCAGGAGAAACAATTGATTTATTAGACTCAATAAAGAAACTAAAAGGAATTTCTGATATCATCTCAATAGTAAATGTTAAGGGTTCAACTCTTGATAGAATTAGCGATTATAGAATTTATATGAATGTTGGACCTGAAATTTCAGTATTATCTACAAAGTCATACACTGCAAGTTTATCAATATTATATTTAATTGCTAATAATATTTCTAAATTAAATCTTCAAGATTCACTTATTTCATTAAACGAAATTATAAGAAATATTTTTTATTTAACATCAAATTCTGCTAGAAAATATACAAAAGAATTAGCACAAATTCTAAAATATTCATCAAGTCTATTTACAATTGGAAGAGGAAGAGATTATGCTACAGCCATGGAAGCAGCATTAAAAATTAAAGAAGTATCTTATATACATGCTGAAGGATTTGCTGGCGGAGAAATTAAACACGGACCTATAGCACTAATTGAAAAAAATAGTCCTTGTATTGTTTTTGTTCCAAATAATAATCCGGAAGAGATTCTTTCAAACGCTCAAGAACTTAAAGCAAGAGGTGGATTCATTATCGGAATATCCGAAAAAAATCATGAAGTTTTTGATTATTGGATAAAAGTATTGGGTAATGATAAATATTCTCCTATACTGAAAGCAATTCCTTGTCAAATTCTTGCTTATTATCTTGCAGTATTAAAAGGATATGATCCAGATAAACCAAGAAATTTAGCTAAATCGGTGACAGTAAAATGAGAGTAGAATATAATTTTAGTAATGGTGGTACAATGATTGACAAAGATAGTTTTTCAGAATTTGCAAAACTATATGATGATTCTGAAAATGAAGTTGGAGGATTACAAATTCTATATTTCACAAATGGACAAAAAAATATGGCATATATAGAAAGAGTTTTCATTAAACCCGAATTTCAAAAAAAGGGATATGCTACATATTTGCTAAATGATGTTGTTCAGCACATAATCGAAAGTGATATACAAATTAATAATTCGGGATATGAAAGTTTAACCGTTACAAATAATCAAATAGATAGTTTTGAAAATACATATGAAAGAGGATTAGATGAAATATTTTTACTGGCAGAAAAAAGATTATCTCCTCTTTATGAAAAAGTTGGTTTTGAAAACAAATCATCTTATGAAGGAATGAATGATCAGTGTGTATTTAAAATTGATTTAGATGATTTCAAAGATAAAAGTTTAGAAGATAGAATTTCAAGTCTTAATTAATAGTTAGTTTTTTATATTTATTTACATAAATTACACATGGTCAAACAAACTTTAGTTTTAGTTAAACCAGATGGTGTTCAAAGATCAGTATCGGGAGAGATTATTACTAGATTCGAAAATGCTGGAATGAAAATTATAGGAATGAAAATGGTTTGGGTTGATAAAAAATTATCAAAAGAACATTATTCTGAACATGTTAAAAAGCCTTTTTTCAAAGGTTTAGACGAATTCATAAGATCTGGACCAGTTATTGCTATTGTTGTTGAAGGTGTTGATGCAGTAAAAAATGTTAGAAGAATTGTTGGTTCTACTGCACCAGGAGAAGCACTTCCGGGAACAATAAGGGGCGATTATGCGCACCATACATATGAATATGCTGACAGAAAAGGAAAATCTATAGCAAATCTCATTCATGCATCTGGATCTGAAGATGAAGCAAAAAAAGAAATTTCACTTTGGTTTGATAAATCAGAAATTCATACTTACAAAAGAGCCGATGAGCATATAGTATTTTAAATAATTATTTGTAATTTCTATATGAATAATAAATTTATGAAATTAACATACTTTCATAGTTTCTATATTTCATTCTCACTTGCTTTAGTATCGGTTTTCTTGCCACTGTACTTTTATAATAATAATATAAAATTAGAATCTATAGGATTAATTTTTGCTATTTCTATAATAACTCGACAATTTGTTAAACTTTTAAGCGGATATTATAGTTTAAAAATTGACAAAAAATATATATTAGATTTGGCATTTGTTTTTTTTATAATATGTAATTTAATACTTATTTCAACCATTAGAATTGAATTTCTATATGTAAGGTCGATATTATATGGTATGGCCGCGGGTATATTGTGGCCAACTTTACTTTCAATACATTGGCTAAATACTCCCTCAAATAAATTGTCTTATTATAATGCAAAAAGATCTATTCATCGTTATATGGGTTTAATATCTGCTCCAATTGTAGGGGGATTAATTGTATATTATTTTAGTTTTTTTTATCTTTTTATTTTTTCAACATTGCTCTTACTTCTAAGTTTTTTTATACACAGAAAATATAAACTTGATAAATTCAAAAAAATAAGTAAAATAGGATTCTTTAATGAGTACGTATCAATCTATAAAATCAAAGGTTTCAAACTATTGACTTTATTAAATACGATTCGGGCAATATATGAAATATTATTTATGACATTTATTCTAATAATTCTAAAGGATATGAACTATGAATTCTGGATGATAACTTTGTTCATAACAATTTCATACATTTTTGTTTTACCATTCCAAACAAAAATAGGTATTTTGTCTGATAAATTTCATTCAAAGTATTTGCTAATTCCTGGTTTTATAATTGCAGGTTTATGTTTGATAATATTTTCAATAACTGATTTAATTTATCTATTAATACTTTCTACAGTAGGTGTTTTAATTTCATCTTTAATGTTAGCAAGACCTATGTATGTTAGACTATCCGAAATCACAAAAAATAAAGTTTCAGAAGGTTTAGCTCTTTTTGATGTAATTTCATATACAATCTCTTCATTATTTTTAATTATATTTTCAAAAATTGCAGAATCATTTGACATAAAATACATAATTCAAGATCTAGGTATATTTATTGTATTAGTTGGTTTAATACTTATACTATTTCATAGAAAATTATTTTGGAAAACTAAAAATTATAAAAATAGAAAAGACCCATATTTATTCATAAATACTTTTGATAAATTAATAGATAAATACCCAAATCTATCTACTGGATTTAAATATCGCTAATTTTATAAAATAAAAATTGAAGCTTTAATAAGGAGTTATTATGATAAGACAACCCATTATTACAGTTTTAGGCCACGTTGATCACGGAAAAACATCTGTTCTCGATTATTTAAGAGGATCAACATTAGCAAATAGAGAATCTGGAAATATTACTCAACATATAGGAGCAACAGAAGTACCTTTAGAAAAAATTAAATCAATATGTGGTAATTTACTTGATTCATTTAATTTAAAATTTAATATTCCCGGTTTATTATTTGTAGATACTCCCGGTCATGAAGCATTTACAAATTTAAGAAAACGAGGTGGTTCAATTGCAGATATGGCAATTCTTGTTATAGATATAAATCAAGGACTGCAACCTCAAACAATAGAAGCAATTGAAATTTTAAAATCATATAAAGTTCCATTCATTATTGCTGCTAATAAAGTAGACTTAATTTATGGTTGGAAATCAGAATCAAATATATTTACAAAAAACTTTATGCAACAGGATGAAAACACAAGAAATAATTTTAATGACAAATTTTACAAAATACTTGGTCAATTAAGTGAAAATGGATTTGATTCAAACTTATACAATAAAGTTGAAGATTATTCAAAAACACTTTCGGTTATTCCAGTTTCAGCTAAAACCGGCGAAGGAATACCTGAAATTCTTGCAATGATAACAGGTTTATCTCAAAAATTCTTAAAAGATAAACTAGAAATAAATCCAAATTCAAATTGTAAGGGAACTATTTTGGAGATTAAAACTGAACAAGGTAAAGGAACTACAGCGGATGTTATAATTTACGATGGTCATTTAAAACATAATGATAATTTACTTCTTGGCGGAATATCATCAGTAATTGATACTAAAGTTAAAGCGCTACTAAAAACAAAAGCACTTTCTGAAATAAGGGATCAAAAAAGTTCATTCGATACAGTAGAACAAGTTAACGCTGCAAGTGGAGTTAAAATAATTGCAAATAAACTTGACGAAGCAATTCCCGGAGCTCCTATTTATTCATACAATACGGAAGAAGAAAGAGAAGAAATCAAAGAAAAAATATTATCAGAAATAGATCAAATTCTTGTTGAAACAGAAGAAGATGGAGTTTTACTAAAAGCAGATACTCTGGGAAGTATTGAAGCTGCAATTAAACTGTTTACAAAATATGAAATACCAATTAAATCTGCAATTATTGGAGACATTAATAAGAAAGATATTGTTAAAGCAGAATCTACAAAAGAATCGGGAAGTATCTACGGAATGGTATTAGCATTTAATGTTAAAATGGACGATGACACAAAGAATTATGCAGAACAAAAAAATATACCAGTTATTCTTAACAATGTTATTTACAAAGTAGTTGAAGAATATGAGGAAATTATTGATAAAGTAAAAAAACAAAAAGAACTTGAAAAAATATCTGACTTGGTTTTCCCTGGAAAACTACAAATTATGAACCAATATATTTTTCGTAAATCCGGACCTGCAATTTTTGGTGGAGAGGTTGTTAAAGGTATTATCAAACCAAATCTTAAATTAATAAATTCAGAAGGTGAAATTGTCGGAACAATTAAATCAATAGAAGACAAGGGCAAGTCAATTAAAGAAATGAAAAAAAATGAATCATATGCCTTATCGGTGAATGGTATGAATATAGGAAGAAACGTAACAGAATCAGAATTACTTTATTCAGATATTACAGAAAGGCAATTTAGATTATTAAAAGAGAATAAAAAATTCTTAAACTCAGATGATATTGATTTGCTTAAAGAAATAGCAATTATAAAACGTAAATCTGATGAAACTTGGGGAATTTAATCAATTAAACTTTCCAAATCATCTTCTTCAAATATTAAATCGCTTCTATTCAGATCATTATCTGATAAATATTTATCAAATTTATCTGGAAACATAGTTGCATATCCTTCTAAATTAATGTTCCATGAACAAATATCATAAGTTCCAGATACGATACCTTGACGAGGAACAAATCCGGACTTTAATATTATTTTAGGATTTTTGGCCAATACATTACCCAATTGTTGTGATGTAGTTCCATGACGCATATTATCATTTATGTAAGATTTAATCTGCTCAGTATTTCTTACACCTAAATCTACATCGTTTATACTTTCCGATAATAAATCATCAATATATGACTCTATTAAATATTGACCAATTTTCTCAACCATCCTTGTGGTTTTCATAAAAAATAAGATAGGAGTAAAATATATAAGTTAATCTATAGAAAAAAAGATATTATTCTTCTTTAGGAGCTTCTTGTTCAGCAGTTTGTTCAATACCAAGTAATTTTTCAATTGAATCTTTACCTGATTTAACTACTTTCATATTTATTTGAACAGTATCTTCTGAAATTGTATTTCCTCTAACGGATTTTCTTCTTCTTTCACCAGGCATTGTTTGTTTAAGTTTTTTCTTTTTATTACCTTCCAAATATGCATTGTGATATCTTTTTGATCTGAAGCCTAGATCTCCTGCATTTAAAATTAATTTTTTCTTTTGTGATCCTTCAATTTCAGGTCTCATAGGAAAACCTGCGTAATCAGTTCCTCCAGTTATAATTATTTTATAACCATTTAAACCAATTAATTCACCATTGATTTCATCTCTTATTTTTTTACCAATAAGTGATTTTGAATCTGAATCGGATAATTCTATTTTGTATGTTTTCTTATTTTCCGGATTACCTAATGCTAATTTAAATTCTGCCATTTTATCTTGCTGATTGAGCTTGACGTTCTAAATCAAATTTTTTGGAAAATGCTAAAGAATTTTGATCAAATTCTGCAGTTGCAATTATTTGATCTCCTAATGTTTGATGAATTCTTTTTCTTCCTTTAGTACCCGTCATTTTTTGATAAGCTCCTTGAGTTAACCATCTTAATACTAAGTCAATTCTTCTTTGCGGAGACAAATCTACTGATTTAGGATATCTAACTCCTCCATATTCAATAGTTGTAATACCTTCTCGAGGTGCACCTGCTTCTATAGCTCTTACAAGAACTTCAACAGGGTTCTTATTTGTTTTTTCTTCAACATATTTTAATGTGTTAAATATTGTAGTATAAGTAATATTTTTCTTTCCAGTAAAAATTCCGGAACTTCTCTTGTGCTTTTTTCCTGAATGTCCTGTAACAAACAGTCTAATCATTAATCTTTCTAAAATAGGTTTTTTAGATTTCCAAAATTGCTTCTTTACTTCTCTACCTAATGTTGTTGGAACATAAATTGGATTTAAGTTAATGTATCTTTTTAATCCTAAATCATTAATTTGAATTGATTTTGTATCCCATACTCCGAAAGCTTTTAGATTACTTGAATTAGATTTGAAAATATTTTCTTTAACTTTAACTTCTTTCTTAGTTTGTTTTTTTACTTCTTTTTCTGCCATTATTTTCTACCAACTGATTTTTCAATCTTACCTTTTGTAAGCATGTTTAAAGATTGTCTATTAACTTTGAATGCTTGCCATCTGATATTTGGAATATCTCCCTTAGATTTACCTTGATGTCCGCCAATTCCTTCAATTAAAATTTCATCATGTTCATCAACAAATTTAGCTGCATTTTCTCGAGGTAAAAATACAGTAATTTGCTTTCCATTTTTAATTAATTGTACTCTTGCTGCTTTTCTCATAGCAGAGTTTGGTTGTTTAGCTTCTACTTGTCTTTTTTCTAAAACTATAGCTCTTGCTTGAGGTGATCCAGATAATGGGTCGCTCTTTAAATTTAACTTATATTTTCGTCTAACGAATCTTTTATCATTCATTTTAAACTTATTTCTACGTTTAGCTAATTTTTTTCCTGCATTAAGTCCATTTGACTTGTTACCCATGAACTTATCTCTATAATTAGTATTTAAAAACCTTGCTTTTTATTAGAATGACTTTATATAATCTATTCAAAACCTTTATAAACATACTAGACATAAACTTATAAGTATTGTTGTATCACTCAACAATAATAATATTAAAATGACAATTGAATCATGTCCAGATTGTAAGGGAACTAACTTAACTGTTGATAAAACAAAAGGTGAAATTACTTGTAATACTTGTGGTTTAATTGTTGAAGAAGACATGATTGACGCAGGTCAAGAATGGCGAGAATTTTCTGGAGAAGGTCAAGATGGAAGAAGAGCAGGAGCACCTTCATCTTACGCAAAACATGATATGGGTACTGGTACCGAAGTTGGTTCAAGTTCCGAAGTATATTCTTTATCTGTTCAAGACAGAAGAAAATTTTTAAGATTAAGAAAATGGCACAACAGATCTTCAACATCACTTGAAAGAAACTTAAAATATGCACTAGCAGATTTGAAAAGAATTTCATCATTACTTAACATACCTCCGGCTATTGAAGAAGAAGCTGCCAGAATATATAGACAAGCTGTTGAAAGAGGATTAGTTAGAGGAAGATCGATGGAATGTGTAGTAGTTGGAGCAATTTACATCGCATCAAGATTATTCAATTTACCAAGGTCATTAAACGAAGTTTGTCAAATTACAAATAATAATAAAAGGGACGTTGGTAAAACTTACAGATTTATTGCTAGAGAATTAGGAATAAGAATGTTACCAAGTGGACCGGGAGATTATATTCCTAAATTTGCAAATAAATTAGGATTTTCTGCTGAAACTCAAACTCAAGCACAAGAAATTTTAGAAATTGCTAAAAATTCTGAATTAACATCAGGAAGAGGACCAACAGGATTGGCTGCAGCATCATTATATGTTGCTTCATTGATCACCGGAGAAAAAAGAACTCAAAGAGAAATAGCTGATGTTGTTGGAGTTACTGAAGTTACCATAAGAAACAGATATAAGGAAATGATCGATAGATTAGATTTAGACAATTTAATTGATCAAGCAAAACAAAAAAGAGCTGAAGAAAGAAAGAAAATGGGTAAAGATCCGGATGAAGAGGATGACCCTGAATTAAGAATTCAAGAATAATTATAATTTAGTTTGATAACTTTTTTTATCTCGATCAATATTTTCTAATAAATTAATAGTATTTTTTGTTACTATTGATTCTAAACATCCAAGCAATCTATCTCTTTCGACTCTACCATTAAAAAGGTCTGTTGTGTTTTCAACGTCAGTTATTTTTTTTAAAATATTTGAACCTTCTGGAATGGAATATCTTAAATTACCTAGACTCATCGATAAATTTCCTTCATATTCTGAACCCATAAAATTTATTGATCCAGTATGAGTTTCAGGTAAACCTCTGTATAGAAATTGAACAGATTTTGAACCTTCTGGGTGGTCTCTAATAATATAATCTAAATTTAAGTTACCGTCTCCTGCAGAAATTGTATGTAACTCAATTATATAAACCATATAATAAAATATCAAAATACTATATAAATTTTTATTTGCTTAAGATATTCATAAATGATTTTATTTTTATATCAGTCTTAATTCCCGTATTAGAAAAATGAGTCCTAGATGCGCGATAGCCTTTCTGCTTTATATTCGTTATAATATCTTCAATTTTTGATAACTCTTTTTTATTTATTTTTTTAGCAATTTTATGATAATCATAATATCCGAATGAGTCAATCAAAGATTCTGATTTTATCAAATCAATTGTCTTATTTATGGAATCAAGTTTATTTACAAATTTTGAATCATAAATCTTACCGGTAAATAATGGTCCAATCTGAAAAAAATAATTGCCACATGAACATCTTCGTTTAATCCTAGTCTTATGTTTATTAATTTTATAATTAAAACAAGATTCGCAATAATTCAATATTCCGATATCTAAATCAGAATTAGAATTTCTAATTTTTTTAAAATAAACTCTAACATAATGATTTGATGAATGAGAAAATATTGGTACTAAATTTACACCTAATTTCTTTGCTTCAAATAATACTTTTTTAATCAAAATTCTAATTGCAACTTCAAACATGTAAAATGTTCTAATATTAATTGATTGATACTTTCTCAAGCAAGCTTTTGGGTATGTTCCAACTAAAGCCGATGTATCAGTTGCAGTAATTCCGATTAATCCTCCCGTATTTAGTTTTTTGATACTTGATTCTAAAAAATCAACAGGTGTGCCAAACGGATCTATATCTATGAAATCAAATTTTAAATCCGAACTTTCTAAAAGCTTATTTGCTGATTCATTAAAAACAGTTCCTTCTAGTTTATTTAATTTTAAATTTTTTTTAATAAGTGAAACAGCCTTTTTATTTATATCATTAAAATATCCTTCTGCTTTTGGTACTTCATTTAATATCCTTATTCCTTTAGATCCACTTGCAGATAGTAAATCTAAAAATTTGAAATCTTTTTTAAAATATTTTTTACAAATTTCTATTGTTATATCTCTATTTAGTTTCATAACGGGATTAAAAAATACGGGCATTGAAGAATCCAAATTATATTTTGAATTATCTGGTACATATAACTTTGTATTGCCTTCAGTTATTTTTATTAAATCCATATAATTAGTCAAAAGAGTAGTTTAAAAATTAAGCTAATTCTTTGAAAAATTCCCAAACAGGATATAATGAACCTGTTGCGGGAGATGTTTTGTATAATAAAGTCATTTTTCCATCAGAAACTCTAAATCTTGCAAATATTTTTCCAGAAGGATGTTTTAACATATAAACGCTAGGTGGCCAAGATGTTGCTATTTCATCAATTTTTTTCTTAAATCTGTCTCTGTCGTTAATATCTCTTCTTGTTAAATAAACATACTTATATTTCAAAAAAGGTGCAGCATATGCTTTTTTAACTCGAATTACTGCTAATTTATCTTCGAATTTTACAGACTTTCTTGCCATATAAGAAAATTGTATGGTTCTTTATAAATTTATTGGTTATTTGTCACTTTGTGGTGAAAACTACTTCAGTGCTATGGTATAAAATAAATTGGTAGTATAAAAGTATTATTAATTATTCAATAATCATTTCAGTTCCTAAAGCTTGACCTGGTAAACCGCCTTTATCAAATCTAACTCTAACTGCGCCTTTATTTCCGTGAGGTTTTGTAATGATTCCTTCAATTTTTTTCCCGGAAGATGATGTCCAAATTGCTTTCTTACCGGATAATTTTTCAGCGTCTTCTCTACTTGATGAATTTTCTGGAACAAGAATCATTTGATTATTGTGTTGCGTATTATGTGATCCTCTGTATGCACTAATAACTGCTTTCATAATTCTAAATTATATGTTTGTTTTATAAAGTTATTGATTTAAGTCTGATTCAAAAGTTAAATCTTTATATTTTTCTTCAATATTATGCACATATAATTTAATTCCGTCATTTATCATATTTTGAAAAGTATCTGTAATATATATTTCACCAGATTTAGACTCATTTGTATTTTTTATATAATTAAAAATAGATTTATCTAAAATATATGTTCCTAAATTTATTATATTTGATTTAGGATTTATTGGTTTTTCTTCAATTTCAGTAACTATATTTGATTCTACATTCAATACGCCGTATTTTTCTGGATTTTTTACTTTATCAACTAATATAATGTTCTTATTTTTTTCATTAAAATTATTTATCAATCTCTTTATAGTAAATTTATCATAAATTGTATCTCCCATTGTTATAAAATAAAAATCAAAATCTTTTTCCAAATAGCTAATTGCATTTGCTGTTCCTTTCAATTCTTTCTGATAAATAAAATTAAATTTTATATCTGGATAATTTTTATTGCAATATTCGATTATTTGTTCTTTTTTATAATGAACAACTATGGAAATTGTATCCGTATAATCTGAAATTGAATCAATAATATGACCGAGTATAGGTTTACCTTTGTATAATAATAAGCATTTATTTGTATCTTTTGTTAAATTACCCATTCGAGTACCTTTACCGGCTGCTAAAATATTAAATGATAATTTCATAATAAAATAAAAATAAATTATAAATAAATATTACGGGCCTGACAGGATTTGAACCCGCGACACCGAGGTTAAAAGCCTCGTGCTCTAACCAGACTGAGCTACAGGCCCGTGCAATTATCTGTTTCTGTTACCTCTACCTTTCTTAACTTTTGGAGATAACTTACTCAAATTAATTCCTTTGAATGCTCCGAATTTTCTCTTAGCTTGCCAAGCAAATCTTCTAATTGTTTTAGTTGCTCCAAAACCACAAGAAGAACATTCTTTCTTTTGAGCGTGATAAGTATGTAAACCACAACGTCTACAAACTACGTGTGTTTTCTTTCCGCTTCTCTTTCCTTTGGATGGTGTTCCTTTCATTTTCTAGTGATTGGTTTACTCTTTAAAAACCTAACTCATTGATATATAAACTACCATGTCTCCTCTGATAAAGAGACTTTGATGTTCATTACCGTCTAATTTTGCATTTTCAAGTGCTAAATTAGTATGTATATCATATGCTACTAATTTTCCAGTAACTTCTTTATCGTTTTTTAATAAAACTTTTATTTCATTACCTTTGGACTTACTCAATGCATCTAATGGTCTTTCCATTTTTGAAGTATAAATGGAAATATATATAAATGCTTTTCTTTAATTGTTTTCATGGCTAAAAGCAAATTAAGATCTTTGAGAAAACCTACTGGTGCTAGATATTCAAAACTATACCGGAAAAAGAAATTAAGAGATTCTATGGGTATTCCGATCTTAACATCTATTTCTGAAAAAGTTGTTTCTAAAGTATTCAGATCAAGAGGCGGAAGTAGAAGAAATGCATTAGTTTCAACTAATTATGTTAATTTGAATATGGGTAAAAAAACTGTTAAAGTTAAAGTAAAAACAGTTTTAGAAAATCCTGCTTCAAGACATTTTGTTAGACAAAATATTTTATCAAAAGGTGCAGTAGTAGACACTGAAAAAGGTAAAGCAAGAATTACATCAAGACCTTCAAAAGATAATGTTGTAAACGCAGTTTTAGTTAAATAAAATTTTATAAACAAAACATAAAATAAAATATATGACTTTATCAGATGCTACAATTAAAGATTATTTAGATAATGGTAAGTTATCTATTTCTCCGATAGAACCTAACCAAATTCAACCGGCTTCTGTTGATTTAACTTTAGACAATAATTTCTTAGTAGTTGATGATTTCATGAAGGAATCAATTAACATGAATGAACAAATAAACTACAGAAAAATTGAAACTAACTCAATAGTAATTCCTCCTAAATCATTTATTCTTGCAACTACAAGAGAATTCGTAAAAATTCCTGACGATATTGTTGCGTTTGTTGAAGGTAGAAGCTCAATAGGCAGAATGGGACTATTTATTCAAAATGCAGGTTGGGTAGATCCCGGATTTGAAGGACAAATAACACTTGAACTATTTAATGCAAATCAAGTTCCTATTAGAATCGATTCAGGAAGAAGAATATGCCAACTGGTTTTTAATAAATTAGACAGACCTGTTGACAAACCCTATTCCGGTAAATATAAAGGTCAAACTGGGACTACTGGGAGCAGAGTTTTCATGGATGAAGAGCTTAAAACAGAGAGAGAAGCTGAAAGAAATTAGATTAACTTATAAATATTTTTTATTAACAAATATATGCCAATTATATTTGACTTCATTAAGGGAAAACAATATTTTTCTAAAACAAGTAATTCTAACAAAATTCTTGTTGATATAAAAAGAGCACACGGTAAAAGAAAAGACAGTCATAGATCATTAAATAATATTTTTACAGAAAATATTCCTACGGATCAAACAGTCATTCATGAATCTATTCCCGAAGTAGTAAGAGAAAGTTATGTTTCTAACGAAAATAGAATATACGCAAAAAAAGATCGTTCAAGTTCAATTATAGAATTATATGATAAAACAAAAGAACTAAATTTAGAAAAAATAATTGAAGAAGTAAAATCTGGTAATAAATTTTTATCCGATGGTAAGGGAGCAGTAGAATTTTATGATTTTAAAACAGACGAACTAATACATACTTATTACCCTCAAGGCGGAGATAACTTAAGTTGGTTGGAACTAGACGAATCAGAAAATCTAAAAATTCATACGTACGCTTTAAATAATTCTGTTGATAATATAAAAGATAAATTAAATGGAAAACCTCTTTATACTGTTAAAATAAAATGAATATAGAAGAAACAAAAAATTTTGTAAAAAAAGCACATGAAAAACAATTAAGAAAATATCCTGAAAATACTCCGTACTACACTCACTTATTTAGAGTCGGAGATATTTTATCAGAATATGAATTTTCTGAAGAAGTAATAAAAGCAGGATTACTTCATGATTTAGTTGAAGATACTGATTACAAATTAGATTACATTAAAGAAAATTTTGGAAAAGATATTGCAAAATATGTTGAATTTGTTTCAGAAGACAAAGAGCTTCCTTGGAAAGAAAGAAAATTAGAATATATTAGAAAATTATTTTCAAAAGAATCTCCGATAGAAAGTGTGGCAATATCTATGGCAGATAAAATAGATAATCTTGAAGATTCAAAAAGAGCTCATGAAGAAATTGGTGATGAGTTTTTTAAAAAATATATGGGCAGTAAAAAATATCATATGTGGAATTATAATAATTACTTTGACGAATTGGAAAAATATCTTTCAAATAAAAATAATTTATCTCTTAACAAAATGCTAGAAAGATTGAGAAGTGTATTAAACTACCTTAATAATAATTAATTATGGAATTTTTTGAAACAATAAAATATTACAAAGAGGGCATGAATAAATATGATAAAGAAAATCCTTCTACATTCAAAGACAGATTATACCAAGTATATGAAGAATTTGAAGAATTAATTGA
>Ga0255784_10002024_pt1 | contig 16136 bp, 15 predicted proteins | sample 101ome_14_FD_179982 | JGI IMG/M metagenome (GOLD analysis project Ga0255784, IMG submission 179982) | Coastal salt marsh microbial communities from the Groves Creek Marsh, Skidaway Island, Georgia - 101403AT metaG (version 2) | ecosystem: Environmental > Aquatic > Marine > Intertidal zone >...
TTTGTGTTTAGTGCCAAATATATAGAAGAGTTTTTGAAAATAACATTTTTCTCCTCATCATTAGGTTTTAGATAGATAACGCCATTAAAATTTTCAATATTTTCATTCGTAACTGCTTCAAATTCAAAATTTTGAAATGATTTTTCTTTTGATAATAAATTAAAGTAGTTAAAATTTTTCCTTTTTTCATTGCGTCCAACAAATAAAAATTTTTTTGTGTTGTTAAATTTTATATTTTTATTAATTTCTATCATATTAGGAATCAAGATTGGTTGTTTATTTAATGTTTTAGCATTTGATAATGCTGATTCGCTAACATAAACACTTATCCCTTTAATTTTTACAATTTTGTATATAATGCTCATGAAAAATGTATAAAGTTTATTTAAATTTGCATGATGAGTAAATATATATTTTTTGTTCTTTGGTAATTTCCAAAAAATTAATGGTATAAATGGTTCGTGTATATGTACTACATCTGACCACTCAATAGCTTTTAAAAGTAATTTTCTATCTGGAAATAAAGATATTGATGCAACTGAGTTATTAAAAGGAATATTTAAAACTTTACCTAAATCATAATCTTTAGAGTTTGGTCCAGCAATTTTACTTTCTATGTTTGAAGTTTTACTAATGTAATCGTTCATTAAATTTATTTGATGTTGAACTCCCCCATAATTTAATAGATTGTACGGTGTTAAAAATAAGAGGTTAATATTCACTTGTCCATACAGGTTGGATAGAATGCCACTGGTTAGGATCGAGCTTTATTAAATTTTCTAATGATTTACTTAAAACTTTAAGTCCGTGTTGAATACTTTGAGCTTGATTATCAAAATAAGGTACTATAAAGGGTTTCCCAAAATGTAATTGATATTTATTACCATTCTTTATAAAAGCTGCAGGAACAATAGGCAATTGTGTATCCAGTGAAAGAGATACCGGCCCTTTTGGAAATGCTGCCATTTGATTGAAGAATTCAACTCCTACACCACTTTTACCAACGTGACGTTCTGATAGCAAGCACACGTGATGGCCGTTATTAAGAAATTCTTTTACTCGTTCAAAAGTATTTTGACCTTTACCACCTAAAATTATTTTACATCCAAGATCTTCTCTTAATTCAGTAAACCAATGTAAAATCTTTTCATCATCTAAAGGCTCAGCAACAGCAACTAAATTTAAATCTAGAAATTTACCCATTGGAATTGCAAATTCCCAATTACCAAGATGAGGAAGTGCAATAATGTATGAAGAGTAATTTTTATTTAACTTTCGAACAATATCTTCATTAATTATTTCAACTTTTGGTTCTATATAATTTTTATAACCTTCTTTAGTTAACCAAATAGTTTCAAGCCAGTATCTTACATAATTTAATTTAACTTTGAATATTGAGTAATTATCTATCCTATCTTTTCTCTTTTTAAGTTTAATGTTTGAAAAAGGAGTAAAAATAAAATATACGATCGCAATAAAATATGACATAACATATATAAAATTAGGCGGTAGTTTTTTAAATATGTTGTGAAAAATTCGTATTATCTGAAATTTCATTTGTCTAAGTTGGTTATTAAAATCTTAATTCTTTGGAATACAGTAATCCAACATAATAGGGAAAATATATACATAAATACATAATCTAAATCAAAAAACATGAATATTACTGCAAATATTACTCTTTCAGGTCTTGCGGTTATACCAGCTTTATTTGTAATGCCGTAGCTTTCAGATTTAGCTCTAATATAAGGAATCAAATTTGATGCTACTAAAATTGATATAACAATAAATAACTCAATATCATTCGAAGTGAAACCTATAGCTACAACACTCCATATAAATAATTCACCTAATCTATCAATGAACGAATCAAGTACTGCCCCCTTTTCACTCACTAAATTTTGATATCTTGCATAAGGTCCATCAAGACCATCAACTGCACTCCCTAAAAAAATTAAAATTATGCCAAGAAATTTGTTATCTATATAAAAAAAATATGAACCTAATAACACAATGATTAGACCGAGTATAGATACAGTATTAGGTTTGATCTTAAATTTTGCTAAAACAAGAACGAAAGGTTTTGCAAATTTCTCTGATGCGTTTTTAAAGTATTTTTCAAGCATTTAAATTTTCAGAATATGGTTCGGTAACTATATCCCCTGAAAAAGCGTTTATCTCAACAATTGTTTTAAATTTTGGAGAAGATTCATGGGAATAAACAATTACAGTCCAGACAGGAGTGAGTATATTCTTTAAATTAAATAAAAAAGTTAGAGCAACGGAGTAATACCCAATCGAATGATCAATATGTGGAAGTACATTACTTATGACTTCACCTTGGGTGATTTTAAATTTATTATTTAAAAATAAAAGTAGTACCGCTAAAAATACAAGAATGATCAAGGTTGGCAAAAAGTTTATAAAAGTAAGAAAAAAGGATGCAACAAGAAATATCGCACATACTGAAAGAATATAGGCTGGATAGTATCTGCGTCTTCTTGGGTCAGGTACTACGTAACTTCCTACTGCAAGTGAATTTAAATCTTCAGGGAGTAAAGAATCTTCAGCATCCTTTTTATCTATTTCTATTCCGTCAACCATTTATATCAAATTCTGGGGTCTTTAGATAGTTATTAATTTCTTTAATTCCTTTATCTAACTTTATATCTTTTTTGTCTTCTGCATTATGAAAATTTATAGCAAATGTTTTATTAGAAACATCTTTTTCACCAACAATTAATTGGATAGGAACTTTTATCTTTTGAGAATTATGTATTTTTTCACCTAGCCTAACGTTACGATCATCTATATTGACTCTGAAATCTTTTAAATGATCTTTAATCTCATCGACGTAAGACGATACATTACCAATGGTTAATATGTCTATTTGAACAGGCGATAACCATCCAGGCATATGACCTGCGTAGTGCTCTAAAAGAACACCGGTGAATCTTTCAATCGAACCAAGTAAAGCCCTATGAATCATTACCGGTCTAATTTTCTTATTATTATTATCAACATACTCAATATCAAAATTTTCAGGTTGTGCAAAATCAACTTGAATAGTACTTAATTGCCATCTTCTGCCTATTGCATCTTTTACGTGCAAATCTATTTTTGGACCATAAAAAGCACCTTCTCCTTCAGCTGTTGCAAACGGGATATTTAATTCGGTTAAAGATTTCTTAAGACTTTCTGTAGCCATATGCCAATCTTCATCTGAACCAATTGATTTATCTGGTTTAGTTGAGAGATCGGCTTCAATCTCACTTAAACCAAATGCATTTAATAGTTTTACTGAAAAATTTAATAACGTTTTGACTTCTTCATTAATTTGTTCTTTAGTGCAGAATATATGCGCATCGTCTTGAGTAAAACCTCTTAGTCTTAATAAACCATGAAGTACACCTGTTTTTTCGTACCTGTAGACTGAGCCAAATTCAAAGAATCTGATTGGTAGTTCTTTATAAGAGTGCAAATCTGATTTGTAAACTAATATATGAAATGGGCAATTCATAGGTTTTAAATAATAAGTTTCATTATTCTCTTCGTGAATTACAGGTGGATACATATTTTCTTTGTAGTGTGCTAGATGACCAGAAGTTTCCCACAACACAGATTTACCAATATGAGGAGTATTCACTAATTGATAATCATTAGATAAGTGTGCATTTTTACTAAAGGTCTCAATTACATCTCTTAGTATCGCCCCATTAGGTTTCCATATGAAATTTCCTGAACCAAGCTCTTCTGTTGAACTAAAAAGGTTTAATTCATTTCCTAGTTTTCTATGATCTCTTTTTTCAGCTTCTTCTTGTTGAGCCATGTATAAATCTAGATCTTCTTTAGAAAACCAAGAAGTTCCATAAATTCTTTGTAATTGTGGATTGTTTTCATCACCTCTCCAATACGCACCTGCAACCTTGGTTAACTTAAAATGTTTTAAAAAGCTTGTGTTTGGTATATGAGGTCCCATACATAAATCAACAAATTGTTCATTTCTATAAGTTGAAACATAATCATTAGAGACACCTTCTGATGACTCTGCGGAATTAATCAATTCAACTTTAAAAGATTGTTTCTTAAATAGTTCTAGTGCATCCTTCTTGGATATTTCATCCCTAATAAAATTTTGTTTTAACTTTACAATTTTTTTCATTTCGGTTTCGATTTGTTCTAAATCTGATTCACTTATTGGTTTTGTAAATTTGAAATCATAATAAAAGCCATTTTCAATGCTAGGACCCACTCCATACTCAGTATTAGGAAATATATTTAAAACTGCTTGAGCAAGTATATGAGCAGATGAATGCCTAAGTATATGTAAAGCATCTAAATCATTAATAGTTACAATTCTCACGTTGCAATTGTCAGTTATAGAATATGAGAGATCATAAAATTTATTGTCTATTTCAATGCATACAGCATCCTTATGTAATCTTGATCCGATATTTTTAGCTAGTTCATTACCAGTTATAGAACCTTCAAAAGATCTAACTGATCCATCGGGTAATGTAATATCTAAAATCATAATTTCATAATAATAACTAAATAAAGGTAAATTTCATAACGTTAAATAAACGGATTAATAAATTAAATCGTAAAAATATAAAAAATAGATTTTAAAATATATTTATGAATAAAAACCTTATTACATTTGAAAATAAACTAATTAAGGTATTACTCAAAAACGTATATAAAAAGATTGATGTAGAAATTACATATCAATTTGTAAATCCTTATCAATTAATAACAAAAGAACTTAAAATTCTTAAAAATTCTAAAAATGAAATTAGTTCAAGTGATTTAAGAAATCTAAATTACTACTCATTAAGAAAAAAAGGAATACTTCTCATAAACAATCTTGTAAATATTGACAGGAAATACTTCAACAAGAAATCGAATAATATATCATATTTATCTATCCCAGAAAAAAACTTAGAAAATAAAATAAAGAAAAGAGAAATTAAAACAAGATCAATATTGTTAGCTGCATATGCATATTTGTATATAAATTATCAATTAATATCTGGAAATAATTACTCACTCTATTTATCTAAAAGACTTAACTACAGTGAAAATTACATAAAATCATTAACAAAAGAATTGTTTAAAGAATCTTATCTAATCAAAAATGTAGACGGTGTTCCCGGAGGTATAATTTCAACTAAAACAATAAAAATTATTAACTCTCAGAAATTTCAACAGATTCTATAATCACATCTTCTAGAGGCTTATCAGCTGCATCAGTCTGAACGGCTGCAATACTATCAATTACATCAAGCCCTTCAGTAACTTGACCAAAAATTGTATAACTATAAGGTAGTGGATAATCTACATGCATAATAAAGAATTGGCTACCGTTTGTATTTGGACCTCTATTTGCCATTGCCATAATTCCTTTTTCGTATGGCTTTTGATTATTTAATTCATCTTCGAATTCATAGCCAGGATATTTTCCATAGTCACCATGGCCAGTACCAGATGGGTCACCACCTTGAATCATAAAACCTGAAATAACTCTATGGAAAATTACATTGTCGTAATAACCATCTTTAGCTAAAGTAACAAAATTGTTTACAGTTACAGGTGCTTCTTCAGTGAAAAATTCTATTTTCATTTCACCGAAATTAGTTTTTATTGTTGCTGAATATGACTTACTAGTATCAATATTCATTTCATGAGGTTGATTGTATGTCTTTTCACTCACAGTTTCTCCTTTGGTTGTAGTTGTTTCTTCAGTAATTACTTCATTGGAATTTACTTCTGTGTTTTCACCAGAAGTACATGAAATCAATAATAGTAAAATAGGAATATATTTTTTCATTTAATACGACTTAATCTTACTTTAGAAATAGCACAAAGTTTATTTTCATGATAAATTTTTGCTTCCCAAAGTTGATAGGATCTTCCTTTCTTTATCAACTTGGCTGAACATATCAATTCTCCTTCGGAAACACTAGATAAAAAATCAGTATTATTATTTACTCCTACAAATATTCCATCTGAATTAAAGTTAGCACCGTAAGAACACAAGGTTTCAGCCAAGGTGGAATAAATTCCACCATGAACCAATCCCATTGGTTGGTGATGATTTTTATTTATTACTAATTTAGATTTAGCTGATTCTTCATTAATTTCAATGATTTCATGTCCTAGATAATTGTCTAATGAATCACCATTAAAATTCTTAAAGTCAGTTTTCATATACTTCTTTCAATCTTTTCTCACCTGTATTTTTGACAAACCACCAATAGCCTATTGAAAATGTTATAGCAGTTAATATTAAAATGCCGTAAAAAGTAGTCGTGTCATTAAATAGGTTATATATATTTATCATCCCATAAATATACATAATCAAACCGTAAAATGTTATAAATAAAGTCACAAAACTAAACCAACTGAAGTCTTTTCCAATTTTTGCAACAACAATTTTTTTATCATTTATTGGGAAGAAATATCTATTTTCAAGTTTATGTGTTAAAAATACTTGATTTTTTGATATTTTATTTATTTTTTTTTCTAAATATTCTGAGTAATGCCTCGAAAAAATTAAATAATAAGCATGAAAAGCAAGTAAAACACTGCCAAAAAGTGATAAAAATGGTAAAACATAGGCTATTTTTGAATTAACTAAACTAAAACTAAGACATATTATTCCAAGTGTAAAAAATATTCTTACGTCAATTAAAAATTGATGATGATAAAACCTGTTCATCGAACGCATACGTTTTAATTGATCATGAGTAATATTTAATTCATCCATTAAGTAAAGTGTATTATGGTCATGTTTAATAAAAAATATTTTGTTACTTTTTTAATTCTTCTTACTTTTTATACATTTTTTAAACTATTTTCTGATGTAGAAGTAGAATTTTTAACAATTTCATTAAATGAATATAGAGAATTTAGTTTTAATTGTGGAAGTGTATACCAAATATTATTTGAGAATATTGAGTATACAGATAACAATCTAAGAATGAATAAGGTGATTTGCTACAATAACGCTGTATTAAAAATATTAAATACGTTTATAACTTCAGTTTTCATAATTATTTTATTTATTTTTGGAATAAAGTATTTCAACAAAAGAACAAATACTGAAGATATATCGGATCTTTTAACAATTTTAAGACGTCGTAATAATCGATAGATATAATATCAATATGAAAATAGGAGCATTTGTACCTCAAGGTTGGAGAATGGATCTCAATGGTGTATCTAAGGATAAACAATGGCAAACTATTCTTGATAGTGCTACAAAAATAGAACAATTAAATTATGAATCTTTGTGGGTTTATGATCACTTCCACACTGTTCCTAAACCAACTCAAGATCCTACATATGAATGTTGGACACTAATGTCTGCTTTTTCTCAAACAACAAAAAAATTAAGACTCGGTCAAATGTGTACTTGCAACTCATATAGAAATCCTGCTTATTTGACAAAAGTAGCTTCAAATATAGATGTAATGTCTGGTGGTAGGTTGGAATATGCAATAGGTGCTGGATGGTATGATCACGAATATAAAGCATATGGATATGAATACCCAACAGCTGGTATACGATTAAAAATGTTAGAAGAGTCACTTATTATTTACAAATTAATGACAACTGAAGAGAACCCTGTATTCGAAGGTGAGTTTTACAAAATTAATGGAGCTATTAATCAACCTAAACCAGTACAAAAACCATATCCGCCGCTATGGGTTTGTGGAGGTGGTGAAAAAGTAACACTAAAACTTTTAGCTAAATACGGTGATTACGGAAATTGGGATGTAGATGTAAATGGATTTATAAATAAATCAAACATCCTTCAAGATCATTGCGAAAAAGAAAAAAGAGAATATTCAGAAATAGGGCGTACATTGCATACGAATGTTCTAATCGCTGAAGACAAAAATAAACTTGACGCAAAAATAGATAAACTATCATCTTATACAAATATTCCAAAAGAATATTATTATGAGCGACCATTGATAGGCTTGGAAGATGAAGTTTTTGAAACACTTAATCAATATAAAGAAGCTGGATGTAGTTATTTGATTGCTTACATTCCAGATATTGTTTGGGGAGACACATTAGATATTTTATCTAAATTAAATAAGTCCTAAAAAAATGGAAGCCCCCAAAAAGAGGGCTTCCCAACAGGGCTGCGTATCACACTTAATTGAAACGCACTCTTAATATACCATTTAATAACGACAAAAGTAAAGCTAATTGTCAAAAGTAGGAATATAAGTACTAGGAACTAAGGAAATCCAAGGTTTTCCGGGTGGTATAAATAAAGTTTTTCCATTCGAATCAACGATATGGAATGGATCTAAATTAGACCCACGCTTCCAGGTAGCGTCTAATAGTTTTCCATTATGTAAAACAATTGCTCTTCCTTCACCAACTGTTTTAACAGATGGTAATTGAAGTGGATGCATATAAGGTTCACAAAATAAAGCTATTACAGTTTTTACATTTATCTGGCCACTTGCACCATTTCTATCATTCCAACTATGCTTATTATTTTTTGAAGATCCCTCGTATGCATCGTAGTAAGATCTTGAATAATAAATTCCATTCCAAGTCCATTTTGTTTCTGTCTGTGCAGAAAATTTTAGAGAAACTGAATATGCATCTTTCCAAACATTATAGTTTGGATTACCCCATGGGAACAGTGGTTGTGGATTGGTTGATTTTTTATATCCTTTAGCAATAGCTAAATTTTTTAATTTTATAGTATCTGCATATAAATTATGAGGTGCTTTACGAGAATCTATTCGAAAAAATTCTGGTCTTCTATCAGTAATTACAGGTACTCCAATATCTAGGATTTCGGGAATAAGCCCACCTGTAGCACCACTTGCCACCAAGACACCATCTAAAGGTCTTAAGACAGTAGGATCCGTTGGTCTTGCAGATCTGATCGGACCATGATAAGTTGTATCAGATTCATAAAAAATATTAATGAATCTTGTCATTCCACCTTCTACCAGAACTTCAAATACTGCATCAGCGTTTTGTGGTCCAGATTGTGGTCTAGCTCTAACATTATTATCGTTTTTTACGCCAATAACTATTTTGTTATTTGCATTTGATGGCATTACTAAACCATTAACTGGAGAATTAATACCATCAGTGTAATTTTGAGTTTCAACTCTGCCAATTGTTACGTAAGTTTTTTCTTTTTCTAAACTCCACCTATCTCCTAAGTATGCATCAAGTTCATTTTGAGAATTTACTTGTGCTGTATTGCCAAAGCGGTAGACAAAAACAGGATAGAAGCATGGATCAGCAACCCAGACACTATTTGAATCTACATAACCATTTATGCACTGCTTCGAAGGGTCATAATTTCTTAAATCTAGAGCAGATGAAGCATCTATTGTTGTTGATTTGTTTGTATTGTTGTTTGAGTTATCTATTGTTACATAAGATTCTTCACCTTTTTCAAGAGCACTTAATGTTTTAGGACCAATGATTCCATCTGGTGTTAGTCCTGCTTTATTTTGAAAGTTTTTAATCGCATTTTTTGTTCTAGATCCATTTATGCCATCAATTTCACCTGAATACAATCCCAATTCTGAAAGTCTCTTTTGAACATTTAGTATTTCAGTGGATTGCGATTTTTGATTACTTATATTTGTACTATTGGATACTTTTAAAGTCTTTTTTACTACATTTGCCTTATTATTTAGCTTTTTACAAGTATTTTTACCTAATATTCCATCTGAAACTAGATTATTTGATGATTGAAACTCTTTTAAGGCTTTTTTACTAGCTGGACCAAAATCCCCATCAATTTTTGATATATAGTACCCATAATTTTTTAAAACCACTTGAAGCATTATTTCACTTCGTATCAAGCTACTTTTGTCATATTCTGAACAGTTATAATTGTGTGTAACAGGACTAGATAATATAAGTAAAGATGCTAAAAGAGATATAAGCACTAGCTATTTGACCAAACTATTTGTCCTTCATTTGGAACTACGTGAATCCATTGGGAACTAGGTGGTATTTCTATTGGATTTTGATTGATATCGAAAAATTCAAAACTTTCTGATATATCAGTTCTTCTCCATGTTCCTTGTACATATTTACCATCATTAAAGATGTATAAGTCTCCTATACCCACAGTTAATATACTTGGTAAAGTAGTAGCCTTGTCTTTATAAAGTGCACCCTGAATAACAACGATAGTTTCAGTTGAAAGTATGTCAGTATAATTACCGTCTTGAGAAATAAAATTATGAGCAACAGCATCTTTCTCGCTCGAGTATGCATCTATTATAAATCTTGAATATCTATCTCCATCTTTCTTCCAAATCACTGTTGTAAAATCAGAATATTGTATTGTGATCTTGTTAGCTCCAGCACTCCAATTATTTTGATCAAAACCAAATGGATATAAGGGTTGAGGTCCAGGTTGTAAAAATTTGTACCCTCTACTATCAATTACATCTCTAACTAATTCTGTATCAGCGTAAAGATTATGAGGTGCCTTTCTTGAACCTATTCTGAACATAGCCGGTGCATTCACTTCTTCTAACACTGGAACACCTAATTCTCTTATTGCAGGTATTAAACCATCTGTAGCTCCAGATACAACTAAAGTACCATCATAGGGACGTATTACAGTTGGATCTGTAGGTCTAGCAGATCTTATTGGTCCTAAATATTTGGAGGTATTATCTAGAAATAATGCTAAAAATCTAGTCATTCCACCTTCAACTAAAATTTCAAATACAGAGTCAGCTTCTTGCAAACCAGATTGGGGTCGTGCATTAATATTGTTGTCTATCTTAAAAGCTACGACTCTTTTAGGTCTGTTAAGCCATAGCTCAGGTGGAAGTTCTTTTCCAGTTAAAGGTGACATTCTTTCAATATCGAACTCATATGAAATTACAGCTTCTGTTGTAGTTGTTGTATCGGATCCAGCAATAGTAGAAGTTGTAATCTGTTGTGTTGTATCAACAACAACCTCTTCATTAGCATCTGTTGCTGAACAAGACACTATAAGAACAAATACGATTAATAATCTTAATTTCACACTTTTATATTAGTGTCGAAAATAATAATTTAATAAAGTTTATTTTTGAATTATTTGCTTGATAATAAGTAAGATTTTTAAATAATCTATGCGCCTTTTTATTATTTACAAACCATGGAGGATCGATAAACTTCGAAAATCTGAAGTTCGTTTCTACTATGCCTTTTAGTGGGGACTCAAAAAAGAATGAATTATGCACAAAACCTTGGCCGCTGTGAATGTCGTTATCTTTATTTCCTGGGTATCCGCCCCAAGGCATTGTAGGTATAATAAATGCTATTGCAGCCCATTCGTTAATTGCAATAGTTCCATATTTTAATTTATGTTTATAACTTTCGACTACTTCAGAATTTCTTTTTTTCTTTGAATCTTTAATTAAAACTGTTGCTCCTAAATTTCCCCAAAGTTCATCATTCACATAATCAATACTATTGTTTGCAAATGATTCATAATCTGTGTATTCAATTTCTTTAAAGTACAATGTGCTATTCCATACTTCTTCAATACTGAATTGTTCATCAGCATCTAAGTCTGAAACCATAAACGGTGTAGAACATACTTGATCATTTATTTGTTCATAATTTTTATTATTTTGCAGTTCTTTTAATGATTCAACAGCACCTGGGTAATAAGATGTAGTATCTCCTATCTTTTTTAAATAATGCTTTATATATTTTTTTAACTTATCATTTGAATGCCATCCTTTAGGCAGGACAACTACTTGGGCTGCTATACAATTAAATCCTGAATTGTTTAATTTAGCAGTTACTATTTTTCTAGCTTGAAATTTTATTTCAGAATTAGACCACTTTCCTGGATGTACAATAATTGGTGTAACATTACCTAATTCACTAAAAATAGGTTTCTTATTTGATTTACTCAATGAAGATAATTTTCTTTCTTTTTCATTCAAAACTCTTCCATAGACTATGTTTTCATATGTAAAATTCGATCCGGTTAAATGTATAGCATCAACAGATCTATGTTCGGTGAGATATTTTGAAGTAGGAATGTCTCCATTGACTACAGATATAAAACCTCGCTCAATAAATTCATGGAAAACTTTTTGAAATACTGGATTTAGGTAATCATTTACAGGATTCAGCTTAAGAATTATCGATGATCGATTTGCTACCAAGTGGAATATAGTGTCTAAGAACGGAATTGATGAAACATTTCCAGCACCTAAAACTAGAGTTACACTACCTGAATCGGTTCCAATTCTTTGCTTAAAACCTCGGAATTCATTTATTTGTTCAAAATTCATAGATTTACTAAATCTAATTTCTGCATTTAGTAACGGAAATGTTAATTTTTCAATGAACTTATTAGGAAAGACCTTGTAAGAATTTTTAGTGTCATCAAATTTATTTATATCTAGTTCATCGTTTTTCTCTAAATAATCTATGTAATACTGTAAAGTTAGAATACTTACAAATGGACCACCTAGCCATTCTTCTCCTTCTTTGTGTTTTTGAAGAATTCCTTTTTTTTCTGCGGAAAGAGTAGCCCAATAATATGCAATTCCTTGTATGTTTTCAATTGTCTTGTTTAGCAATACAATTAATTCTTGATTAGTCATTTTTGATAATTCGGATGAATTTATTCTTAACGTCGTTATATTTCTATCTAATTCCAACTGCGATGGGTTCATATATGTATCTTATTCAGTTATTTCAAGAAGTTCAAAATCTCCCCAATTAACTGTAAGATGTTTTGCTGGTATCAACTCATTAGGTCTGCCAACAGGTAGGTTTTTTGGATAGGATTCAAGAGTTACGTCATCACCTTGAAGTTCGTCTATTATGATCCTTAATGTTTCTGCTAAATCATCTAGAGTATCTACTGTTTGTGTTTCAGTAGGCTCAAACATTAAAGCTTCCTCAATAATCAATGGGAAATAAATTGTAGGAGAATGAAAACCTTTATCCAAAAGCGCTTTACCAACATCATAAGCTTTTATTTTATGTGATTTTTTTAGGTCTTTGACTGTAGCTACAAACTCATGCATACATGGTTCATTGTAAGCAAGTGGAATAATCTTTGAAATTATTGAGCTTAAATATCTAGCATTCAACACTGCAAAAGATCCTAAAGTATCCAAACCTTCTTTTCCTAATAATTTCATATAAACAAGCGCTCTGAGAGCAACTAAAAAGTTTCCATGATAACCATGCATACGACCTATAGATGATGATGGTGTATACCATGTATATTGATCGTCATTTTTTTCTACTATAGGTCCAGGTAGATACTCTTTTAGAAAACTTTTAACTGCAACTGGACCGGATCCTGGGCCACCACCTCCATGAGGAGTTGCAAAGGTTTTGTGTAAATTGGAATGAACAATATCAAAACCCATATCACCTGGTCTACAGACACCAACTATTGCGTTTAGATTTGCTCCGTCATAGTAAACTAGACCACCACTCTCATGAATTATATTCGAAATTTCCATAATATTCTCTTCGAATAATCCTCCAGTATTAGGATTGGTAAGCATTAATCCAGCAGTGTTTTCATTTACTAAGCTGCGAAGATCATCAATATTAACCATTCCCCTAATGTCAGTGGAAACTTCAACAACGTTAAATCCTGCCATTCTTGCTGATGCTGGATTTGTTCCATGAGCAGAGTCTGGGACGATAATATCAGTTTTGTTTGATAAATTATTTTCTTCTAAATACTTCTTAATAATTAATAATCCCGTTAACTCGCCGGAAGCACCAGCTGGTGGCTGAAACGTAGCATTGTCCATGCCAGTTATTTCTAAAAGAAAACCTTCAAGCTCATGTAATACTTCTAAGTTCCCTTGAGTAAAAGCCTCTGGTGTTGAAGGATGAGAATTTGCAAAAGTATTTAAACTTGCTACATAATCAGCAAATCTAGGATTATATTTCATTGTGCATGAACCTAAAGGATAGAAACCAAGATCGACAGCAAAGTTTCTATGAGCAAGACGAGAATAATGCATAACTAAATCATGTTCGGAGACTTCAGGCAAACTAGGTTTGTCTGTTCGTATTGCTGGATTATTAATTTCTGTCACAGGTACATCTAACTTTGGAAAGCGAGATGCTCTTCTTCCTGGTTTTGATAATTGATTTATTGTTGGTTCAGGAGCACCACCTACAAGCGGTAATGAACTTGCGTTACCTCCACTATGCATTGACAACCTCCTGTAATGAAGAGATATAAGCATCAATCTCATTTTTAGTTCTTTTTTCTGTTACTGCTACAAGAATTTCATTTTCAGAATATTTAATTCCAGCTAAAAATCCTTTTGTACCCATTTCTAGAATTACATCTTCGGCAGGTCTGGATGTTTTTAGGATAAATTCTCTAAGTGAATTATTTTGATTTGATATATTAAAATTGTGTTCCAATAGTTGTTGTTTCATATAAGAAGCTTTTTGTATAGCTTGATAGCCAATCTCATATAAACCTTGTGGTCCTAACCAAGATAAATGTATTGTTGAGCCTACAGCATTTAATGTCTGATTAGTACATATATTAGATGATGCTTTTTCTCTTCTAATGTCCTGTTCTCTTGCTCTAAGAGTCATTACGTATGTTTTTGTATTATTTGAGTCTCTAGATTCGCCAATAATTCGGCCAGGAACTAATCTAGCTAATTCTTTTTTAGTTGCAAACCATCCAACCGTTGGACCTCCAAAAGAAAGTGGTGAACCCATAGATTGACCCTCAGCGACTACAATATCAAATCCCATAGAGCCTGGTGTCTTCAAAATTCCTAACATTGATGGATCTACATAACAAATAGATATAACACCTGCTGCTTTAGCATTCTGAACTATTGAAGATAAATCTTGTGCTGAACCTTCATAGTGAGGAAGGGATACAACAAATGCTGCGTCCTCCTCAGTGAAAATATAATCTTCTGGAAACTGGTAATCAACTAAGTCAACATACTTAATATTAAATTTATTTCTATCTACTAATGTATTAACAACTTCTTTTGTATTTGGATTAAATCCATTTGAAAAAACTACTCCTTCTCTTTTAGTTTTATTTATAGCTACAGAAATTGCTTCAGCTACAGAAGTAGCACCATCATAAAGTGATGCATTTGCTAATTCCATATCTGTTAAATCGCAAATTAACGATTGATACTCGAATAATATTTGTAAAATTCCCTGCGATATTTCAGCTTGATATGGGGTATAAGAAGTCATAAATTCAGGTCTCATAGTTAGTGTTTTTACAGTATGAGGTAAATACACGTCGTAGTGTCCACCACCAGCGAAGCATATTAAATTTTGTGTATTTTTAGATTCAACAGATTCAAAATGATCAATTGATTCAAGCTCAGAAAGTGTAGCAGGAACATTTAAACCATCATTTAATTTTAAAGTTTCAGGAATATGAGTAAATAAATCATCAAGAGAACTAATTGAAAGTTCTTCAAACATTTTTTTCAAATCAATTTCTGAGTGTGGTACAAACATTAATTTAAAAACCTCTTATATATCAAATTACCTTCTACTAAATTACCACGAATATCAAACTCTACTAAATCGTCAGCAGGATTACTTTTGAATAAAACGTATCCAATTGGATAACCTAAAATAGGTGAAATATTACCAGATGTTACAACCCCTTCAACACCATCTGATACACAAATTGTTCCAGTTCTAGCTATTTGTTTTGCATTTAATTTAAATCTTTTTAAGTGTTTATGTTGTTTTGATGAAATTTGTTCATCAATAATTTGTTTCCCCAAATAATCATTTTCATTTGTAATTGTCCATTTAAGTCCAGCTTCAACTGGTGAAATGTCATCAGTTAATTCAAACCCATAAAGTGGTAAAGAAGCTTCAAGTCTTAATGTATCTCTAGATCCCAATCCACAAGGTTTAACACCTTTAGTTTCAAGCATGTTAATGAAGTCCATTGTATCTTTAGTATCAATCATCACTTCTACTCCATCTTCACCTGTGTATCCTGTTCTTGCATAAATATAATTATTCTCTTTAAAAGTAGAAAATTTATCTGGAATTGTCATGATTTGATCAATAATGTTTATCGCGTTTTTACCTTGTATGGCAATTAAATCCGTTGTTAAAGT
>Ga0255784_10002068_pt1 | contig 15917 bp, 15 predicted proteins | sample 101ome_14_FD_179982 | JGI IMG/M metagenome (GOLD analysis project Ga0255784, IMG submission 179982) | Coastal salt marsh microbial communities from the Groves Creek Marsh, Skidaway Island, Georgia - 101403AT metaG (version 2) | ecosystem: Environmental > Aquatic > Marine > Intertidal zone >...
AGTCTGTCAATTCTACACAGATAAATCTCTTTGGAGATGATAGCCATAACATGTCAATTAATCCAGTTATCCCGGAATGTGATGAATGGATTAATCTAGAGAAATTAAAAAAAGAAAGAGAAGTTGTTGGGATTTATATTTCAGCTCATCCATTGGATGATTATTTAAGAGAACTAAATAATTTTACCTCTACAGGATTAACTAGCTTAAACGATTTAAATAAACTTATAAATAAAGATTTTTATGTTGGAGGAATAATAAACGAGGTTGAACACCTTATGTCAAAAACTGGTAATGGATTTGCTGTTTTTTCACTTGAAGATTTTAATGATCAATATAAGTTTAGAATATTTGGTGAAGAATATCTTAAGTATAAACATCTTTTAGAGGATAATAAAATTCTGAGATTAAGAATAACTGTAAGAGAAGGATGGGTGAATAAGGATACAGGTAGAGTTGGCGAGCCCAGAATTCAATTTTTGAATGTAGAGTTACTTGATGGCATAATTGATTCTAATTCTAAAAAAATAACTCTTAAACTTGATTCAAGTGCAATAAAAAAAGAAGATGTAAAAAAATTAAAATCTACTTTATCTAAATTTAAAGGGTCCTATCCAGTATACTTTGATATTCATGATTCTAAAAATCAATTTAAATTAAACATGATCTCAGAAGAAACTAAGGTAACCATATCTAAGGAACTCTTGACCTTACTAGAAGAGGATGAATTTATATACAAGTTAAACTAGTTTAGTTTTAGCAACCCTGCCAAAGACTTCTTAAGCTTGTGTCTTTTGATATTTTTTCATCAGCATCATCTTTGTTTTCAAAATTTTCAATAATTACATCTAATGAACAATAACAATAATCGTTTGCTTTTTCAATATTCATTTTCTCAATATCGATAGCGTATTTCACACATTCTTTAAATACATCATCTTTTTCTTCAGGTGTCCAAGATTCTGACTTCTTATTTGAGGAGTTACAAGAGATAAATAAAAAAAAGAATGTAATTATAATAATGTTTTTCATTTATCAAATTTAGATTAAATTTGCTGCAAAATAAAAGTTATGGCATTAGAATTAAATGATTCAACTTTTGAAGAAAAAGTTTTAAAATCAGATAAACCAGTACTTGTTGACTTTTGGGCAGAATGGTGTGGGCCATGTAGAATGGTTGGACCTATTATTGATGAGTTAAGTAAAGATTTTGAGGGTAAAGCTGTTATTGGAAAAATTGATGTTGATGCAAATCAAGAATTTGCCGCTAAGTATGGAGTAAGAAATATTCCAACTGTTTTGTTATTCAAAGACGGTGAATTAATCTCAAGACAAGTAGGAGTTGCTCCAAAAAAAACATATGAAGATGCAATAAATGCAGCTTTATAAATCAAAATAATTATATTTGCATCCCTTTTGGTCTGGTAGTTCAGTTGGTTAGAATATCTGCCTGTCACGCAGGGGGTCGCGGGTTCGAGTCCCGTCCAGACCGCATAAAAAAGCTCTTTTAATAAGAGCTTTTTTTTTAACTTGACATTATGAAAAAGATAATTCTTTTAGTACTCTTCTCCTCAAGTTTATTTTCACAGATATCTACTAAAAAAATTGAAAATTGGATATCAAAAAACAATGAATTAGATGGAAGTGTTGTATCTATAGGAGTTAAGCGAATAGATAAAGACAAAAAAATTATTGGATCAGGAATAGATATTAACATGACACCAGCTTCAAATGTTAAAATTTTAACGATACTGGGTTCAATATATTATGGAGATTCAATCCCAATCATAAGTTATAAGGCATATAGTGATACTTTGAAAATTTCACCTACAGGTTATCCATTACTTTCACACCCAAAATATATAGATAAAGATTTAGAAAAATTTTTAAAGAAATTTAAACACATAGTATATCATATCCCAAAAATTGATCTTGATAAATATGGACCAGGTTGGGCCTGGGATGATTATAATAATTACTACCAAGCCGAACGATCAGAAATGCCGATTTATGGAAATGTGATTCAAGCTGTAAAAAAATCCAATGGAGATATAGAAATTACTCCAGATACATATAAAATTATCTTTGATTTTGAACAAAAGAAACCAATACATAGATCAGAAACAGAGAATAATTTTTCTTTAAATCCCTCTTTATTTAATTCTGGGGACACAATATATTCTCCATTTATATCATCAAGAAAAAATACTATTAGCTTAATTGAAAATGCTTTAGGAAAAAAAGTAGAATTGAAAAAAGAAGAATTAAAAGATTACAATGTATATAATAGTAGCCAGGTTGATGATATATATTCTGCTATCCTCAAGGATTCTGACAATTTGATTTCAGAGAGTATAGCCGCAAATATTTCTTTTCGATTAAATGATACTATTTCAGTAAATAATGGAATCAAATTAATTAAAAGCTTATCAAAACAAATTGAACTATTTGACGGATCTGGATTGTCAAGATATAATTTGGTAACTCCTAAATCAATAATTTCATCACTAAATGATATATATAACTTAATTGGATTTGATAGAATAAAAAAGATATTTCCCAAAAACTATATAATTCAGGATGAAGAAGATTTTGTATGGGGTAAAACAGGTACTCTTAAAAATAATCACAACTATTCTGGATATCTAATTACTGATAAAAACAGAATGTATATTTTTAGTATAATGATTAATCATTTTACCAATGACTTGAGTAAAATAAAAGAGGCAATAGTTGACTTTTTAATTTATTTAAAGTCAAATTCATAAAATTGATTAAATTTGCATGTTGTGTGTTGCTATAGGCAACTAAATAAGCTTTCCAATTGGGGGGCTTTTTTTATTCTTCTACAAGTGGTTTCTCAATGTTTTCTGTTTCAATCCCAATGGTTGACCTATTTGAAGTTAATTTAGTTATATCCTTATCTATTTTTTTAAACTCCTTATTTGTAACATTATATTGATTTACAACAGTGCTTATGCTATTACCAAGCTTTTCATGATATGTCAAGTATGCATTTAAGTGATTGCCCAATTTTTCAATATTCATTTGAATTTCGTTTATTGACTCTTCAACTTTCATATTATTTAAGGCCTTATTTGTTACCTGAAGCATTGGAAATAAACTCATAGGAGAAACAATCATTACTTTCTTTTGGTATGCATATGAGACTAGATCTCTTTGGTTTATTTTTAATGAACCTACTTTATTGTTAAGAAGATCTTGATATAAACCGTCAGCAGGAATAAACATATATGCGTAATCAACAGTCCCCTCATTAGGTCTTATATATTTAGCTGTTTCATCTATCCTGTTCTTTATATCATTTTTGAATTTTTTTTCGAGATCATTTAGTTTATCTGTCTCAGTTTCATCACTCTCTATCATCTTATTATAGTTATCAAGTGAAAATTTTGCATCTATTGGAATTATAAATTCACCAACTTTAATAACTGCATCCACTGCTTCTCCGTTATTAAAAGAATATTGCATTTGAAAGAGTTCTGGAGGAAGCACATTTGCTAACAAGTTTTCAAGTTGAATTTCTCCAAGAATCCCTCTTTGTTTTTGATTACCCAAAATTTTCTCAAGTGTTTTCATTTGATTGGCAAAAGTTAAAACTTGTTCATTGGTTCCTTTAATCTTTTCTAGCTCCTTAGTCAACTTATTTATTGTCTCAGAGAATCTAATCTCCATATTTTTTTGATCTTGTTTAGAATCTTGAAGTTGTTTATTTAAATTTTCAGCAGATGTTAATTTAAATGCTTCAATAAAAGATTCAAGCTTAGATTCAAGCTCTTTACTATTATCTTGAGAGTTCTTATTTATTTGTTTTTTAATCAAAAAATAAAGGCCAAAAAGAGAGCCAACAACAACTATTACAGTTAATAAATATTCCATTACCTAAATTTAATCAAAACACAATTATTTAAAGAGTATTTAAAAAAAAACCCTCATTTAAGAGGGTTTTTAAAATGTAAATTATTTTTACTCTGGAGCAGATTCTGGTTGATAATCATAGTAACCTGCCATTGGGTACATTACATGAGCATATGTTGTACCACCAAACATAACATATGGAGCACCAGTTGTAAAGTCAGTAGTCATACCATCTAAAGTTGATGGATCAGCAGGCATTCTCATTAAATGAGGACCTGATTCAATCCATTGACCCTCAACGGATTCTTCTTTAGTCATTACACCAGCCATGGTATTATCTTCTCCCATATCTCCATGCAGCATCCATGCATATCCATCTTTATCCATTACAGGTACTTCACCTGCAAAGTATGCACTAATCCACTTGAATACTTCTGCGTCACCACAGAGAGGCATTGCTTCGTGAGCATCAAGCCATCCATTTTCAGGATCAGATTGTCCCCTAGGGTTTGCAGGCAAACAAGTCCATCCATTTGAACCTTCTCTTAGAAGATTACCTCCCATAGCAGGAGGACCATCATAAACTGTTGCATTGGCAGCAATATATGCTGGAGCAGCAGTAGAATATGCCCATATTTGCCATTCAGCAGACGTGTGTGCAGCATCAGGTTCACCAGTTGCATCTATAACCTCAGCAGGCATCTCACAGCTAAGCATAAATGCAAGAGCTAATATTGAATATATATATTTCATAGAATTTATTTTTTATTAAATCTATAGAAAAAGGGCCAATAGACCAAAAAATAAGAAATGTATTAATAGGATATTAGTAGATACTACATACTCTTTATTTTTGTTTGATTGATATATTAGATGGAATAAAATTGAGAAAACGAACCACCAAAAATAATTTGAAAAAGGAACAGGATTTAAAGTGAACTCCCAATAATCAAGTTTTGGAGCACTAATCTCAATTAGTAAATCCAACAAAATCATCATAGCTGACCCAAGTACAACCTTTCTTATTATTGACTTTGGAAAGATCCTATCTGCAAAGTTTCCAGTTAAAATTATTAGTAAAACCCAGTTAAAGCCAATCACGATAGGAACATTAAATATCTTAATACCTAAATTGTCACCATATTTATATTCACCAAAAAAAAATGAATAGTTTACTCCTATTATCTCTACACTCAATCCTAATAAAAAAATAAAAAATAATCTTGTAAGTAGCTTTTTATCAATAGAGTTATTTAATATTAATAAAAATAAAGTCATTGTTAAAACATAAGGTGAGGATGAAAGAAAAAAATCTTTTTGATCAGATAATATTCCGAAAAATCCACTAATATTTAGAAGCCAAACAATAAAAATTGAAAAACTTCTCAATTCATTATTATCAAGGAACTTTAACATATTAGTTTATTAAATCTGAAACAATTTTTGCTGAATTTAAACATAGTGGTATTCCTCCACCAGGATGAACACTACCTCCACAAAAGTACAAGTTATTTATATTTTTTGAAAAATTAGGATGCCTTATAAACGCAGATTTCAATGAGTTACTTGAGCTCCCATATAATGCTCCAAATTTAGAAAGTGTTTCAGTCTCAATATCAACTGGGGTTAATATTTTTTCACCAATTATATTGTTTTCAATATCAACTTTTAAAGTTGAATTAATCTTTTTAATAACATTATTTCTTAATTTTTTTTTGATCTTTTTCCAATTTTGTCCGCTATCAAATGGAGAATTTATTAGTATAAACCAATTCTCACATCCAGATGGTGCATCTTCCTCTACAATTTTTGATGTTGAACATATATAAACAGTGGGATCATCATAAATTAAATTTCTATTGAATATATAATCAAACTCTTTCTTCTGGTCTCTACTAAATATTATGTTGTGTACATTAATATTAGAGAAAGATTTATTCATATTCCAATAAAAAACAACTGCTGAGCTAGAAGGCTGGTAATTTTTAATAAAAAAAGGCTTTTTATAGCCTTTTAAAAGCCTATCATACGTTAAGTTTATATCCATATTAGACACAATTATATCTGCTCCATAATTTGTTCTTTTTATAGATACTCCCACTGCCGACTTATTCTTAATTAGAATCTTATCAATTTCTGAATTAAAACGAAATTTTACACCAAGATCCTTAGCAAGATTATACAGTGAGTGAGAAATATCAGATAAACCTTTTTTTGGCATAAAGACACCATGGTCATGCTCTAAATGTTGAATAATTGACATTATTCCAGAAGTCAAATATGGACTTGATCCGTTGTAAGTTGCGAATCTGTTAAATAGCTGGATTAGTTTTTCATCTCTAAAATATCTTTTATTTAATGAGTTCAAACTGATAAATATATTTAACTGAAAAAAATTAAAAATTGCTTTTAATGAATCAAATGATAGATATGTTGAAATTTTATGGAGGGACTTTTCTAAAAATATCTTTTTTACAAGATTAAATTTTTTCTTTGAGTTAAAAATGTATTCCTCAACTTTGTTTTCCTCTTTATTAAAATTTTTATGAACTTCATCAATAAACTTTTGACTATCTGAATATGCATTAAATATTTTACCATCATCCCAAAAATATTTGCATGCTATGTCAAGTTTATCATATTTAAAATATTTATCAATGTCTACCCTTGCATCATCAAATATATCTTCAATAAGATTTGGCATTGTAAATAATTTTGGCCCAAAATCATGCCTAAAGTTGTTGATGTAAAAGTCACTTAGTTTCCCTCCTACATTTTTATTCTTTTCAAATACCTCAACATTATACCCTTTAGACTTTAGTCTAACTGATAAAGCAAGGCCAGCAATTCCTGAACCAATTATTATTACCTTTTTTTTCAATTGAACTCTTTTAAGGATAAAATATTAGATCTAACAAATAGCTCTTCTGAATACCATTTATCTTTTCTAGCTTTATTTAATATTTTTAAATGATTTTTATCAGAGTATGCATAATTCTTCATCCTCTGCTCACTCATCCATATACTTAGAGTAGCTTGTTCTATAATTGGAAGTTCACCTATACCTTTGTAGAACTCTGCTCCATCTTGACTTTTTATAGATCTAGCAGCTATAGAAGTATTAAATAAAAAATTTAATAGCTTGTTTAGCTTAACTCTTGCTCTTGTTAAGACAATTATCTTTCCTCCATCATATGAACTGATATTTTTAAATGGATTTATTCCATTCCATGATCCAGTATAATTATATGGATCAATTTTAATTTCAACTCGTTTATAGGATCTAGTTATTATCTCATTTATAATATTATTTTCATCAATAAATTTTTTTCTATTGTAATCATTTTTCCATGAAGTGATCATTACGTATGATGAAAAGTCTGGGATAAAACTAAAACCTTCGTTAGAGCCAGTTCCAAAAAGTTTTATAAACTTTAGTCCACTAGAGCTAATGAGATTCTTATTGAATGTGTAAGCGCCCATAAGCTTAAACATCCAAATCTTATTTTTTTTAAAATAAAATAGATCTATGTAATAGGTCAAATTTTAAGATTTAGCAAACATTAAGATACAAAAAAACCCTACTGAAAAGTAGAGTTTATTTGTGGTACCACCAGGAATCGAACCAGGGACACAAGGATTTTCAGTCCTTTGCTCTACCAACTGAGCTATGGTACCAAAAACTTCGCAAATATATTAATATTTAAATAAAGCTGTATTCAAATGTTTCTTTAATTTTATAAAAAATTCCTTAATGAATTTAGCGATTGACATAGGTAACAGTAAGGTCAAATTTTTTTTATTTGAGAATAATAAAACCATACTCAAAGAAATTTGTGAAAAACAAGATTTCATGAAAACATTAGATTCAATTTCTAATAAAAATAATATCAAAAATGTTATTTCTTCTAGCGTATCTTCAAATCACGATCTATATATAAAAGAGAGTTTAAACAAATCAAAGTACATTAGTTTATCAAATGATAATTTATTGATTCCCTTTAAAAATAATTACAAGACAAAAAATTCTTTGGGTCAAGATAGAATCGCTCTTGTTTCATCTGCCATATATAATTACCCTAATCAAGATAATTTAATAATAGACCTAGGCACATGTATAACATATGATTTTGTAGATTCAAATAAAACATATCATGGTGGAGCGATATCACCGGGTTTTAAACTTAGATATAGTAGTTTAAATACATATACTTCTAATTTACCATTATTGGAATTTGAAGAAACTAAAAATATAATTGGTTCAACTACAAATGAGTCAATTCATTCAGGAATATTTAATGGAGTTATTGCAGAGGTAAATAATTATATAGATTTACTTAAAAAAGAATACCCAATGCTTAATGTTATTATAGTTGGAGGATTCTCAAAGTTCTTGCTTAATAAGATAAAAAATGCAATATTTGCGGACCAAGACTTTTTAGCCCAGGGTTTAAATTATATTATAAATTATAATGAAAATAGATAAAATTCCATCCATTTTAGTTTACTTATTATTTTCATCAATATTTGCTTTCTCTCAAAACAACACAAGATCTCCATATTCCTTAAATGAATTAGGTGAAATAAACTTTCTTGGTAATATATCAAATATTTCTATGGGAGGGGTTGACTCAGCTATTGATTCAATTGAATTTAATATTAATAACCCATCGTCTCTTGCAAAATTAAATACTACGAATTATCAAATTGGAACTTTTTATAAATCAATTGAGATCTCAAATAATGTATCAACAGAAAGAGCGAATGCTGCTAATATAAACTATATTGCTATTGGAATCCCTGTTAAAAGATTTGGATTTGGATTTGGTGTTTTGCCATATTCTTCATTAGGATTTAACCTTCAAACTTCAGAAGAATTTAACAATGAAAATATAATAGATACTAGATTTTTCGGAGCTGATGGAAACCTTAATAGGGCATTTTTATCAATAGGAGTCCCCCTTCATAAATATTTTTCAATTGGTGCAACTCTTAATTATAATTTTGGAAAATTTTCTTACGAAAAGTATAACCAATATGACGGAATTAATTATGGAACTTACTCAAATAGTAGCTCAGAAATTACAGGTTTCACTTACAGTCTTTCCTCAAGTATTTCTCTTCCATTAAAGGATGACATATCACTTAATTTAGTATACAATTATAATCTATCTGACTATCTGAACTCATATAATACGGAGTTTATTTATACATCCACTTCCTCTTCTATTAATGCCGAATCGTTAGGAGATTTTGTTGATGTAGACCTAGCAAATTCAGGATTAGAGAATACTAGTCTACTTGTACCAAAAAAATCTATTTACTCCATTGGATTAGAGAAAAAAAATAAATGGTTTTTAGGTGCACAATTTGAAAACAAAATGTCATCTGATTTTGAAAATAAGTTTTTAAATATTAATAACGTATCATACAGAGACTCTAAGATATTCTCGATAGGAGGATATTTTATACCAGACACCTCATCTTTAACTAGTTACTGGAAAAGGGTCATATATAGATTTGGTTTAAAAAATGAAGAAAAAAGTATTATTATAAATAATTTGCCTATAAATCATTTTAGTTTAAATTTGGGACTTGGTTTACCACTTTCAGGCTTGTCTAAAGCTAATATAGGTCTTGAGTTTGGTAAAATAGGCGACGATAAAAACTCCCTAAGAGAAAATTATGTTGCTCTTAGATTGGGCTTATCGTTAAATGACATTTGGTTTATTAAGAGAAAGTTTAACTAAACTTTTTAATATTTAAAATGTCTAATGAAAGTATAATTAAATTAAAAATATGAATTACTTAAGGTTCTTTAGAAGTTTAATTTTAATCTTATTTACAGTCCCAAGTTTTTCCCAACTTAGCTCTAATGAGTGTATGGAGCAACTATCAATTTTTGCTGAATCAGCAAAAATTAGAAACTATCAAGCTGCATATGAGCCATGGAAGATTGTACTTGATAATTGTCCTAAATTAAATGTTGCAACTTACCAATTTGGTGAAAGAATTCTCAAGGATTTTATAGCAAAGTCAACTAGTCCAGAAGATAAGGCTAGTTACACAAATGATTTACTTAATCTATATGATAAATGGGCTGAAAACTTTCCAACAAGAAAGGGTGTAAATCAAATAGGTAAAATATTCAGTAGTAAAGGACAAGCAATGTTAGATAATGGTATTGAGGATAAAAACTTAATTTATGAAACATTTGATTATGCATTTCAAAATGACCCTTCTAGTTTTACAAGTCCAAAGTCCTTAGCTTATTATTTTATCACAGGTTATGATTTATACAAAGCAGGTACAAAAATTGAATTAGAGGATCTATTTGAGAAATATGAGGAACTTACTGAAAAATTTCAGCTACTTCAAACTAATATTTCAAAGAATCTTGATATAATTCTAAAGAAAGAAGAGTCTGGTACTGCCTTAACCTCATCTGAGACTAGAAATAAAAAAATATATAATACCAACACAAATGCAGTTGGTTCTTATCTTCAATTACTAGATCAAACTATTGCAAAAGAAGCTACATGTGAAATTTTAATTCCACTTTATACTAAGAACTTTGATGAAAACAAAAATAATCCAATCTGGATTAGAAGAGCTGCTGGTAGACTAGATGGTAAAGATTGCTCAGATGACCCACTATTTGTCACATTAGTTGAGCAACTCCACAGTTTGGAACCTTCAGCTGATTCAGCTTATTATCTAGGAATTTTAAATGATAAACAAGGAAATGCTGATGAAGCTCTAAAATATTATCAAGAATCAGTTACTCTTGAAACAGATAATTATAAAAAAGCAAATATTCTATATAAAATTGCAGTAAAATTTAGAAACGCTGGAAGAAGAGTTTCCTCAAGAGACTATGCTGAACAAGCGTTATCATTCCAACCATCCTTAGGTAGAGCTTATCTATTAATAGCAAATTTATATGCTGATAGTGCAAATGGTTGTGGAGATACACAATTTAATAAAAGAGCTGTTTTTTGGCTTGCTGCTCAAACTGCTCAAAAGGCTGGTAGAGTTGATGCCTCACTAAAAAGACTTTCTGATAGAACTGCTGCTGCATTTAATGGTAGGGCCCCAACTAAAACAGATATTTTTACTGAAGGTAATCAAGGTTCTACTATATCATTTCCATGCTGGATTAGAAGAAGTGTAAAGGTTCCAAACCTTTAAAATGAGATTTACTTTTTTTTTAATTTTTGTAATCTTAATTTCCTGTAATACTGATAGGCAAATCATTGTGAGTGAGGAAGTAAATATTCCACTTAGTATAGCCAACAATTTTACTATGACCTATACTGACTCCAGTCAAGTCAAGTCATTTATATCTGGCAATAAACACTTTGACTATTCAAATAATATTCTTAATTATTCTGAGCTTTTCGATGACGTTGAGCTAATAATCTATGATGATAATAAAACATCAATAATTAAGTCAGACTATGCAATTGTTTATAATTCATTTAGATTTATGGAATTTAAAGGCAATGTAGAAATAACAACTACAGAAGGAGAATTATTGATTACAGATCAGTTGTACTACGATACAGAAAATGAATGGCTTTTTACTGAAGACAAATTTGAATATACAGATAAGTCAAACAAAATAATAGCTAATAGACTTGATTCTAATAGAGACTTTACCGATCTTGTAACAGGTAATCTAACGGGATCTATTAATATAACTGAACAATGAAAAACTTTCTTATTTCTGAAATAATCTATTGGGTAATAGCTGTGATTTCACTGTTTAGTGTTATTGAGAATTGGACAATTAATAGTGATAGGGCCTATATTTTTCTTGGGTTTTGTATACTATCTATTTTTATGGCTTTGTTTAGAAGGCATTTTAGGAAAAAGTACGCAAATAGAAAGTAAATGATTATAATTTTTAGTCTTTTATTGTCTGCTTTCTTTTCAGGAATGGAAATTGCATATGTTTCCTCCAATAGATTGAATTTAGAAATAGAGAAGAACAAATCGGGATTAATACCTAAAGTATTATCCATAATAACTCAAAATCCTTCAAGATTTATTGCAACTATGCTTATTGGTAACAATTTTGCTCTTGTAATTTATGGAATTTTTATGGGGCAATTTATAATTGATAATATTCCTTTTTTAGATCTAGCCTCTATCAATGAATTCTCTGCTCTTTTAATTCAAACTTTTATTTCAACATTCTTAATTTTAATTGCTGCAGAATTTATTCCTAAGGTATTGTTTCAAATATATTCAAATTTATCAATGAAGGTCTTCTCAATACCTGCATATATATTCTATATACTTCTTTATCCAATCACAAGTCTAGTTACTATTATATCAAATTTAATACTAAAGACTTTTTTTAAAGTTGATCCTGAAGAATCTAAAATCTCATTTTCAAAATTAGAATTAGAAAGCTATATAGAGAATGAAATAGAAAACTCCGATGAAACTTTAGATTCAGAAATTGAAATTTTTCAAAATGCTCTAGAGTTATCTGAAGTTAAGGCAAGAGATGTAATGGTTCCACGAGCAGAAATTATTGCCGTTGATAAATCTATTGAAATTGAAAAAATTAAAAAAATATTAACTGAAACTGGCCTATCAAAAATTCCTGTTTATGTAGATACAATTGACGATATTATTGGTTATATACACTCATTTGATTTCTTAAAAAAACCAGATAACCTAAAAGAACTTATTTTACCCGTTGAATTTGTGCCAGAGCCAATGTTAGTGAATGATGTTCTTGAATTATTAACAAGGCAAAGAAAAAGTATTGCTGTTGTAATTGATGAGTATGGCGGAACTTCCGGTATTATAACTGTTGAGGATATTGTAGAAGAATTGTTTGGAGAAATTGAAGACGAACACGATAACTATGATTATTTTGAAGAGAAAATATCTGAAAATACCTATGAGCTATCTGCAAGGTTAGAAATTGAGTATCTGAATAAATCACATAACCTAAATCTTCCTGAAAGCGATACCTATGATACACTTGGAGGTTTAATAGTATTTAATGTGGAGGAAATTCAAAAGTTGATGATGAAATTAAAATTGGTCAATATTCAATTAAAATCATTGAAGCAAGCTCATCAAAAATTGAAAAAGTACTATTAAAAAAAATTGAACAAGAATAGCATAAATAAATACTTAGTTGTATTTTCGAAAATTATTAAAAAAAATGGCTATACTCGGACAAATTAGAAAAAGATCTATATTCCTTATAATAGTAATTGGGATGGCACTATTTGCATTTGTTATCTCTGGAGTTTTTACCTCAAATGGTGGATTTAGCTCTAACAAGCCAATTGGTGAAATTAATGGTGAAGAAATTGACTTTGAGATTTTCAACATGATGGTCGAACAAGCTCAAACGGTATATGGACTAAATACAATAAACGCAGTAAACTTTGCATGGAATCAAGGTATTAAAAATCAATCTCTAATCCAAGAGCTAGATAAACTTGGAATAGATGCTGGCAAGAATCAATTAGAACAAATTATCTCAAGTGATGAATCGATTGTTTTAAATCCTTTATTTCAAAATGAAATCGGTTTATTTGACTTTAACAAATTTTCAAATTATATAGCTCAGTTGAAGACATCTAATCCAACAATTTATAACTCATGGAAGTTACAAGAAGAAAATATTATATCTCTTGCAAAGCAAAAAATTTATTTTGATTTAATTAAATCAAGTGTAATATATACTAACGTTGAGTCAAATATTCAGTTTCATTTGGAAAATGATAAAGTAAACATTGAATACCTAAGAATTCCTTATGAATTAGTCCCTGACTCACTTATTAAAATAAAAGATTCAGAAATTAATTCCTATGTAAGAAATAAAAAAGATGTTTATGAAATTGGAGCATCTAAAAAAGTCGAATTTGTATATGTACCTGATATAGCGAGTGATATTGATATAAATAATATTAGAACAAATCTTGAGCAGCTTAAAGATGGATTCAATCAACTTAATCAAATCACAAACTCGACTGAATATGTTGAAGGTTTCAGTAGTGTAAAAGATTATTCTGAGTTTATTGATATATACTCTGAAGTAGCTTGGGACTCTATTTATAAGACTAAACAAGAATTATCAAGTGATTTTTCTGATATTCTTTATGGGCTTAATGTTGGCCAGGTTTTTGGTCCATATCAAGATGGTAATTTTTATAAAATTACAAGAATGATTGATAAAAAAAGAGATGGTAATTTGAATAAAGTCTTACTTGCTGATGTTGCAATTGAAATTATACCATCTAATGAATCTTCTAATGAAAACTTCAGGAAAGCTTCTCAGGTTGAATTTGATGCGAATAATGGTCTTTCTCTTAATCAAAGTGATGCAAGTTTACAAATAAATACCTTTGAATCTTTCGAAGATTTTGATGAAGGTTTACCTGGTGTAATTAATTCTAGACAAGTGATTAAGTGGATGTATGATGATAATTCTAGGGTTGGAGATGTAAGAAGGTTTACCCTAAACGATGGCTATATCGTTGCTAAGATTATAGAATTTAACAAGACTAGACTTCCAGATATTGAAGATGTTAGAACTGAGATTTCACAAATTCTAATTCAAAATAAAAAATACGATTTCTTAAAAAATAAATACAAATCAACATTGAACATAAATACTATTGCAGAGGAAAATAATCTAGAAGTTGAAAATGCATCTGCAGTTACTCAATATGATCCAATTCTTGTTGGAGCAGGTGTAGAACCATATATCATAGGTTCTTCTTTTTCTCTAGAGCCTGATGAAATATCTGAGTTATTATAGGGTAATAATGGTGTCTATATTATAAGACTTTTATCAAAGGAAATTGCTGAAGAAATTAACCTTGGTCAAGCAATATCTAATTCTTTAAGTGATAGAGAGATTGAAAGAATTTCAACTTTGATTCCAGAAGTACTTGAGTCAAAAGCTGAAATTGTTGATAACAGAAGCTTTTACTACTAAACTAAAGCTAATTCATTATAATTTAGTACTGTATTAAATCCCTTACTTTTAAAATAGTCAGTTGGATTTTTATCTAATGCAGAAGCAAGAATAAAATCACCTCCCCATGCACCTAAACTTTTAATTTCACCATCAAAATCATTAAATAGTTTATCCTTAATTTTCTCTTTTGATGTTAGTTTTGACACTATGTTTTCATGTTCTTTTATTAATGAATTAAATTCTAGCTGGTCTTTGCATAAAATAATTCTTTTTGTAATATCTGAGATCTCAGTAATACCAATTTTTGAATTTATTTTTTCTCTGAAACTTTTTATTTCATCTAAGGAATTCTGTTTCTTATTTAAATAGATAAAATGTAATTTATCTCTAAAAGATGGATTAAAATTAATTTGTTTTATTTCTTTTTTATTATCATTAAGTCTATACAGTAATGAGCTACTTGAATCAGCACATGCAATATCATAACCACTTCCGTTAAAAAATTTAGTATTTAACTCATAAGGATCAACACCTGAAAATTTTGAAAGATTATTGATAAGAGTTGATGAAGATCCTAAACCCCAATCTTTATCAAATGTTAATTCTGTATTTATTATTGAACCATTTGACTTTAAAAAATTACTTTCTTTTTCTCGAATGAAACTTATAAGTTCTTTTATAATCTCTGAAACTTCTTTAGATGATGAATATTTAACCTTTAAGCTATCTTTATCTAGTTCACACTTAAACCAAATCTGTTTATTCTTATTATAACTTGTCCAATTGATTATATTAGAGTCATTGTCATTTATTTCTAAATATTGTCCATATACTGTGGGTACTGCTAAAGATAATGCTCCATTAAGAACAAAATACTCTCCTGTTATTAATATTTTACCATTACTATAAAATTTCATATTTACTTATTCGACTTAATAAATTCAGAAACTGCGCTATTGTTGATTTCTTTATCTACAAAATATTTCTTAGCTCTTTTGATCTGATCTTCGTTAGCATTATTTTTAATTAGAAGATTAATTAAGTGCATTTTCATATGTCCTTGCTGAATACCTGATGT